>Ga0194047_10000120_pt1 | contig 55194 bp, 54 predicted proteins | sample JunL225m_MetaG_2_FD_160070 | JGI IMG/M metagenome (GOLD analysis project Ga0194047, IMG submission 160070) | Anoxic zone freshwater microbial communities from boreal shield lake in IISD Experimental Lakes Area, Ontario, Canada - Jun2016-L221-5m | ecosystem: Environmental > Aquatic > Freshwater... | reverse complement strand
ATACATAAGATAACAAGTAATGCTCCACCATAAAAGACCACAATGCGAATAATCAGAGAATCAATCGCCATAGGTAATGTTTTTTCTGGGTTTTCTGCCTCACCTGCTGATAACCCAATCATTTCTATACCCACATAAGCAAATAAAGCCATTTGTAATGAAAATAAGAACCCATCAAATCCAGTAGGAAAGAATCCGCCATTACCCCATAGGTTTGTGAGCCCCAATGGAACCCCTCCATTACTTAAGCCAAAAAATATAACCATCCCTCCAAATGCAATGATGGCAATAATTGCAAATACTTTAATTAATGCAAACCAAAATTCAAATTCTCCAAAAAGCTTAACTGCAATAAAATTGAGCCCCCCCATAAATATCAATGAACTAATTGCCCATATCCACTGAGGCATCTCAGGAAACCAAATACCCATATAAATTCCTACCGCACTGACTTCTGCCACACCAACAATCACCCAATAAAACCAATATCCCCATCCTACCAAATACCCGGCAAGGGGGCCCACATATTCGTGTGCATAATGAGCAAATGATCCAGCGATTGGATTATGGACTGCCATTTCACCCAAGGCTCTTAAAACGATGAATGCAACAACACCAGCCAAGAGGTATGCCAAAAGAATTGATGGGCCTGCATGAGCTATAGCTGTTCCAGAACCTAAAAACAGTCCTACACCAATTGTTGAACCTAATGCCATCAGAAGAATATGTCTCGATTTTAAGTGCCGTTTTAAATGAGACTCCTCAATAACCTGATCCGCAGATACAGCTTTATTTCGGTGTTGATTCGTCATGCACTACTCCTTTTATTCACAATTAACTGCCGGAGTCTACAAAAGGAATTACATATTGACTAGTGCTTGAAATGAATCAAAATCAACAAATTCAATAGAATCGTTGAAGAAAAAATAGTTTTCTTTTTAAAATCAAGAGGGGATTTTTAATTACCTACAATTACCTACAACTGAATCAGAATATTCTTACAAAGAAATAATCACTCAATTATTTAGATTTTGTTACCTTTGACAAATATTCAAGTGATTCTTCTACTTGATCAATCAGGATTAAGCATAGGTCTTCAGGCTTTAATTTTTCTAATGCTGTATCTATGGCTAAAAACTCACCCCGAATTTCCTCAATGAATTTTGTTTTCTTAGCGCCCACAAGACCATCTCTAAGAAGCGCTATCACTTCTCCATCTTCCCTACCTCGTTGACATTGATCTTGATACAAAATTGCATGATCAAAAGCGGCGCCTAATAACTTGGTTTGCTCTCGGATATCATCGTCTCGGCGATCTCCGGCGCCACTAATGACGACATATCTCTCTTTAGCTTCTATGGCATTTGTAGCACTCACCAGCGCTCTGATGGCGTCAGGATTATGCCCATAATCAGCAATCACAGTAGCGCCATTATGTTTAAAGATATTAAATCGACCAGGGGCACTTTCAGTTGTGCTCACAAAATGGCTTAAACCCTGAAGTATCCTAGACCAGTCTATATCGATTGCCCAAACCGCACCTATAGCTGCCATGACATTTTCAATTTGAAACCCTAATCGGCCAGAATCGGTTAATGGGATCTCTGCGAAAGGAATTTTTTGAATGACTGAGTTACCTATTGCAACGATAATTGCGTCTTGATCCGCATAGATCACTCTATTACCATGAGCGCGATGGGTTGATATCACAGGATGATGAGGGTTCATCGCAAAAAAAGTGACCGCTCCACGACACGTCTTAGCCATCTTCACCACATTGGCATCGCTTGCATTAAGAACAGCCATGCCCGATGGGGAAACATTTTGAACTACAACCTGTTTAACAACCGCTAATTCTTCAACAGTTGAGATATAGCTCATTCCTAAATGATCACCTTGTCCGATATTTGTGACAACTGCAACTTGGCACATGTCAAATCCAAGACCCTCTCGAAGTATCCCTCCTCGAGCAGTCTCAAATACTGCCGCATCAACTTCAGGATGCATTAGTATATTTTTTGCGCTTTTAGGCCCGCTACAATCACCTGTATCAATTCGCTCATCCTCAACATAAACACCATCTGTGGTTGTCATTCCAACTCGCCACTTGTTTTGTTTCATGATGTGAGCAATTAACCTAACAGTTGTCGTCTTACCATTAGTTCCTGTTACCGCCACGACTGGTATGCGAGCATTTTCTTCATGAGGAAACATCGTGTTAATAATTGCTTCACCCACTGGACGACTTTTTCCATAAGATGGATTTAAGTGCATCCTAAGTCCCGGAGCAGCATTGACCTCAACAATCCCACCCCCTTGTTCCTCAAGTGGTTTATAAACAGCTTCACATACGATATCGACTCCGCATATATCTAATCCAACCATTTTGGCAGCTGCAACAGCACTCGCTGCCATTTCCGGATGAACGTCATCTGTGACATCGGTTGCACTTCCGCCCGTACTTAAGTTTGCATTATTTCTAAGAATAATACGTGCGCCATTTCTTGGAACAGAATGCGTATTTAAATCTTGCTTCGCTAATGTTGCAATTGCAATGTCATCAAGGCGAATTTTTGTCAACGGTGTAGCGTGTCCATCCCCACGAAGAGGATCAAGGTTCACCTGATCAACAAGCTCTTGAATCGTTAATACGCCATCCCCAATCACTTGAGGTGGATCTCGTCTAGAAGCGGCAACTAGATGATCTCCCACAACAAGTAGCCTAAAGTCTTGCCCAGGTAAGTAGCGCTCTACAATGATTTTTGAACCATAATTTTTTGCAACTTCAAAAGCTTGCCGAACTTGATCCTCAGATTGAATATTAACTGCAACCCCTTTACCTTGATTGCCATCTTTGGGTTTTATTACTATCGTTCGACCTAGTTCCTGAGCAACTGCCCAGGCTTCTTCTACTGTAGTGACGACCTTACCTAAGGGCACAGATACACCCGCGGCATGCAGTAATTCTTTCGTTAACTCCTTGTCCTGTGCAATCGCTTCAGCAATTGCACTGGTATCACTCGTCTCAGCAGCCTGAATACGTTTTTGTTTACTACCCCATCCAAATTGAACCATGCTGCCATCAGTCATTCTGCGATAAGGAATATTTTTTTCTACCGCAGCTTGAACAATCGAACCTGTACTCGGACCCAAACGAACATCTTCATCTAAATCGGTAAGTTCTTTTAAAGCTTTATTCAAATCAAAAGGTTCATCATTTAACGCAGCAGCAATAATCCGCATGGCCATCTCAAATGCTAAACGACCGACAGCTTCTTCACTATACTCAACAATAACTTGATAAATTCCCTCTTCACTAGTCTTAACTGTTCGACTAAAGGTCACAGGACAACTTGCTTGTGCTTGTAGCCCTAAAACTACGTGCTCCACGACGTGAGCCATAGAGATGACTTCATCATAACTTCCTAAACGCATTAAGCGTAATTGTGGGAAAAGGACTCTTAATCTAACTTCAAATTCATTTAAGTTCTCAATGGATCGCTCATTTGGGGCGCACTCAATGATTGCTTCAATAGCAGTATGGCGGCTCCATAAGTTAGGCCCTCTTAATGCGCGAATTCTTTGGACTTCCAATTAAGCCTCCAACTTTTCTACAGTAAAAGTTTCCAATCCTGCTTCTATCAATTGAAAATCTAAATCTAAGCCCCAGCATACGCCAATCACTGCCATTAGTTCACCGATTGGCTCGGCAAGCTTATTATTCATAAATCTCACTAATCCTAAATCAAAACTCCAAATATGTTGTTTCCCCTCTTGCAAAATAATCGAATTTTCTTGCCGACAAATAATTTTTTTATTAAGAGCAATTCTTTGTTGTAAAACTGGATGATTCATATCTTCAGCATAAAAAATAATTTCGCCAAGACACAGGTCAGTCATCTCAACAATCATAGGATCCTGCGCATTAAGTACAGCAGTCCCTTCAGGTAAAACAACATCAACCTGAGTTCGAAAGACTTTAAATAAGCCGTCTTCATCATTGATTGACTCTTCTGGAAAGAAGATATTTTTATCAATATTTGTAATTACGCCAATCTTACATAGATCGTAAGCTAAGCCTTCGTTAAGAATTGATAGAGGAGTAGCCTCAATGACAGCCGCAGTCACCATTCGGTTCATCACCACTCGTCGCGACAAAGCCCATGAGGCATCGTTATTTTTTTCAACTAAACGTTGGTTAAAAAACAAACCTTGTTGTGACACAAGCCCAACATAAAAATTGGCTAATTTAAGAATATGCGCTGACATTTCAGCTACGAAAGAAGCTCCTATAGATCCTGTAATTCCTATTAAAGGAATACGGCAACTTTCTGGATCTGGAAATAGGTGCTTGATGATTGCCTGACCTACTGCCCTAGGCTTTCCTTGTGCAGGTTTTAGATGCATTAGTAAGCCTGGACCAGCATTGACTTCAACAATAGCACCACCCTGCTCTTCCAATGGTCTTGAAATATCCTGAATAACTAAGTCAACTCCCGCTACATCTAGTCCAACAATTTTTGCGGCAAGAACTACTCTTTTAGCAACTAGTGGATGGACTTGATCGGTCACATCAATTGAAACATTACCATTGCGCTGAATCAAAACAGCATGCCCCTTCAGTGGAACACCTTCAGGCAAAAAGCCCTGGCGCTTGAGTTCAAAAAGGGCTGCCGAATCAATTCGTACAAGATTTAGCGGGAAATCTTCTGTTGGACCACGACGTGGATCAATGTTAATCTGAATTTGAATCAACTCATCAACAGAATGTATTCCGTCTCCGGTTACCCAGGCAGATTCTCCTTTTGCTGCAGCAACAACTTGATCACCCACAACCAATAGCCGATGCTCATCTCCTAATATAAATTTTTCTACAATCACACCGCTACCTTCTTGCAGGGCTACCTCATAAGCAGAAGTGATTTCCTCTTGGGTAAACAAATTAGTAAATACCCCTCTACCATGATTACCATCCTGCGGTTTTACTACAACAGGTAAGCCTAGATCTTGCGCTACCTCCCAGGCAGACTCACTGCTCGCAACAATTTGTCCCATAGGAACTGGAACGCCCAGAGAAGTTAGGAGGTTTTTAGTTAAATCTTTATCTCGTGAAATTGATTCCGCTATAGCACTTGTTTGATCTGTCTCAGCCGTCCAAATACGCCTTTGCTTTGCGCCGTAACCAAGTTGCACTAAATTGCCTTTAGTTAGCCGAATCGATGGGATTCTATTCTCCTTTGCGGCAGCAACAATACACCCTGTACTTGGCCCTAAACACAGATCCTCTACAAGATCTTTTAAGTACACGAGTGATTTTTCAAGGTCAAAGTCACGATCCTGTATCAAAGCAAGTAATAGTTCTTTTGCTTCTAAAATCGCCCTGTAAACCACATCTTCTTGAGGTGCTGCAATAATGATTTTGTAGACACCCGTCACACTAGTTTCTCGGGCTCGACCAAACCCTACTTCCAAGCCAGCAAGCCCTAAAAGCTCCAAAGTTAAATGCTCTAAAATGTGGCCAGGCCATGTCCCTTCCTCAACCCTTTTGAGAAATCCACCACGCACTTCATAACTACACCTGTGTTCTATCAAACTAGGCATTGTTGAAATGAGGCGCTCATAGAAACCAGGAATTTTGTCTGAAGGAAAGTTTTCCAAATCACCAATATCTACCCAAGCCTCAATCACAGGAACCCAGGTCCACATGTTTGGCCCACGGATGTACTTGATTTTAAGGACTTCTATAGTCTTATCAAGTAGTTGAGGCATATAAGTGTATTTAATTTAAGAAAGGATAAAGTGGAATTGATATTGTTGCCAAATATGTTAAAAATGTTGCTTTATAGTTTTGATAACGCCATTTTGGCAGAAAAGTTGACAAAATGTAAGGAAGAAACAGTTCCACATTGGATTTTACGCGCCAAAGTTCAGTACCTTCAAAAGCATATCTTCCTCATACTCGTCTATACTTTTTAATATGTCTGAGATTCGTGATACCCCCTCTTTTCCCGTTTTGCTTCCGAGCACTTGGCAAAACTCGGCCGTGGCAAAACTGATTATTGGCAAAAGCAAAGTGGGGCCGCTGTGTTGGGTCGAATTAGACTTAAATAATCACTTACATTTTTCTAAATCGCTACTAGTCCTCTGGCACCATCGCATTGATGTATTTCATGAAGACGGTGAATCTGAGAGCTGGATTCTCGAAGACGACGCCTTTTTAAGTCATTTTGACCATGCGGGTGTTGGGCATTTGTCACTTCAAACAGCTTCACGAAAGGTGGCTACTTGGAACCACACTCTAGCCATCAATCAAGCAATTAACCAGTTTCAAAAGATATTCCCCGAGCGACAGAGGTCAAATGAGCAAGCAAACTCACTAGAAACTATAAACCGTCTAGTTCAAATCTGTCCCTTATGCCAAAGCCTCATTCCTGAAAATGTAGACCATTGCCTGGTCTGCGATCCGGAAAATGAGATCCCGCCTTCAACTCTTACCTTATTAAAATTGTGGCGCTTTGCAAAACCGTATAAAGGTCAATTAATATTGGGGTTTTTATTAACCCTAGCAGCAACTACCGCTACATTAATCCCGCCATATATTGCTATGCCTCTCATGGATGAGGTTCTAATTCCATTTCAAACCACTCATGTCATGCAATATGAACTGGCAGGAAAGTATTTAGGCGCTCTACTCTTTGCCGCACTATTTGCCTGGGGCCTTGGCTGGTGGAAAACGTATATCCTAGCCCTAGTGAGTGAGCGAATTGGCGCAAAGCTTCGAACAACAACCTTTGAGCATCTTTTGAATATGTCACTGGAGTATTTTGGCGCAAAACGAACGGGTGATCTCATCGCCCGTATCGGTAATGAAACAGATCGAATTTGTGTTTTTTTATCACTGCATTTATTGGATTTTGCTACTGATTCTTTAATGTTAATCATGACAGCAGTTATTTTGATTAGCATTGATCCCTGGCTTGCTATTGTCACTCTTCTTCCCCTACCTTTTATTGCTTGGATGATCCACATTGTTAGAGATAAACTACGCTTTGGTTTTGAAAAAGTGGATCGCAACTGGGCAGAGGTCACAAATATTCTCTCCGACACCATCCCTGGCATTAGAGTCGTCAAAGCATTTGCACAGGAAGATCGAGAAAATAATCGCTTCCTTGAGGCGAATAAACGCAATTTAGCCATCAATGACCGAGTGAATCGGACATGGTCAGTTTTTGCTCCAACCGTTACCCTATTAACTGAAGTTGGACTCCTAGTGGTCTGGGGATTTGGGATTTGGCAAGTAGCCCACGATAATATTACTGTAGGAGTTTTATCTGCCTTTTTGGCCTATATCAGTAGATTTTATGGTCGTATGGATTCCATGAGTAGAATAGTCTCCCATACTCAAAAAGCTGCTGCAGGAGCAAAACGTCTATTTGATATTTTAGATCACAAGTCAAGTGTTCCTGAATCATTAAACCCTGTAAAAGTTAGTCATGTCACTGGATCCATCCAATTAAAACAGGTTGGATTCAGATATGGCAATCGCGCAGTCATAAAAAATATAAATTTAGATATTGCACCCGGCGAAATGATCGGACTAGTTGGTCATAGTGGCTCAGGAAAAAGTACTCTTGTGAATTTAATTTGTCGCTTTTATGATGTCAGCGAGGGTGCTGTTTTAATCGACGGTTTCGATGTCAGATCAATTGCCATCAAGGAACTTAGGAAGTTCTTTGGTTTGGTTTTGCAAGAACCTTTCTTATTTTTTGGGACGATCGCTGAAAATATAGCTTATGGAAAACCAGATGCCACTAAGGAAGAGATTATAGAAGCTTCTCGCGCAGCAAATGCTCATGAATTTATTTTGCGACTACCCTTAGGCTACGATTCTTTAGTCGGTGAACGAGGACAGTCACTTTCTGGTGGTGAACGCCAAAGAATTTCTATTGCGCGTGCACTTCTCATTAATCCTAAAATTCTTATACTAGATGAAGCAACTTCATCTGTGGACACTACTACTGAAAAAGAAATTCAGAAAGCCTTAGATAATTTAGTGCAAGGTAGAACTACTATTGCAATTGCTCATCGACTATCCACCTTACGTAAAGCTAATCGCCTCATTGTTATGGATAAAGGTGAAATTGTAGAAGTTGGAAGTCATGATGAATTAATGAAAAGCCGGGGGGCCTACTTTCAGTTATATCAGGCTCAAGCTCGACATGCTGCCGAAATTGCTGGCAGTACTGATTTTGATGAGGTTGCAGAGTGAATATTTCATTTAATGTCGATCAATTTGGATGTCTTCATTTAATAGATGAGAATGGCGCCTACCATGAGAATGTAAAAGTTGTGAGGGCTTTTCCAATTTCAGAGCCCCTTCAAGGAATTTCAATTCTTAATCAAGATGGACATGAACTGGTTTGGCTAGATCACCTCGATCAACTGAGCTCCTGCACACAAGAAATTCTTAAAAACGAATTAGCCCAAATGGAATTTATTCCCGAAATAGAAAAGATCACAGGACTTAACTCCTTTGCCTTGCCTAGCGTATGGGAAATCAATACGGATAGAGGTAAAACAAAGTTAAAGCTAAACAGCGAGCAAGATCTTCGCAGAGTGGGTACAGATAGCCTCATTATTACGGATGCTAATGGAATTCAATATTTCATTAGACATCAGAAAAATTTAGACAAATTTAGCAAAAAAGTTTTAGATCGTTTTTTGTAATTCGGAGGCCATTACTACCCCTAATCGCATAGCCTCAGCTGCCGCTGCCAAACCAAAGCTTGCTGTCACCGTTACAGCAGAGCCATAACCACTACAAGCTAACCCACCAAGAGCTACACCTAAACGTGGTTCCGAAGAATAGACTACCCTGAGTTTCATCTTATTCTGAGGATCTTTCTCAAAACCGTACTCTTTACGCAAAATACCTCGCATTTTCGATAGCAGCGGATCATGCGTGGCTTTTGATAGATCATCAATTTGAATTTTTGTGGGATCAATTTTCCCTCCTGCACCTCCACTAATAACCAGTGGGATGGCATTTTTATGGCACCATACAGCAAGAGATACTTTACTCAAAAAATCATCAGTGGCATCAAGAATGACCGCTGACTTAGGTAAAAGAGCCTCAATATTTTCTGGTTTAACAAATTCATCAACTTCATGAATAATGAGTTCTGGATTTATTTTTTTAAGACGCTGTGACATGGCTTCCACTTTTGCTTTACCGTACTCACCATCTAAAGCATGCAGTTGACGATTGGTGTTGCTGATCGATATATGGTCAAAATCAATAAGGGTTATTTCTCCTACTGCACTTCTTGCTAAGGCTTCTGCAGCCCAAGATCCAACGCCACCTAGACCAATAACAACGACATGCATCTTCTTTAAATGCTCAAAGGCCGTCTCTCCATAAAGTTTTGAAACACCTCCTAAGCGGCGCTCCTCTACTAATAGGGTATTAATTGGTATTTTTTCCGTCATATTTTCTTAGTTATTTTTAACTTTTTTGGCTATACTAATTCTATGAATAATTTAGCTGATTTACGCCAATCATACACTCGTGGAAAACTAAGTGAGAGTCAAGTAAACCAAGACCCTATCAAACAATTTAATAAGTGGTTTAAACAAGCTCAGTTAGCGAAGTGCCCAGAGCCAAATGCAATGACTCTTGCAACTGCAACACTAGATGGCATCCCTAGTGCAAGGACAGTTTTACTTAAAGGTATATCAGAAGGTAACTTTGTTTTTTATACAAACTATGAAAGTCAAAAAGGATTTGAACTAATAGCTAACCCACAAGCTTCTTTATTGTTTTATTGGCATGAGCTAGAAAGACAGGTCCGAATTGATGGTGTTGCAAGTAAAACAACTTCCGATATGAGCGATGAGTATTATGAATCAAGACCACTCGGCTCAAAAATCGGTGCATGGGCATCACCCCAGAGTGCAGTCATTCCTGATAGATCATTTTTAGAAAAAGAAGAGAAAAGTTTTTTAAAAAAATGGGGAGAACATCCGCCAAGACCAGCTCACTGGGGCGGTTTTATCTTAAACCCATTGCGAATTGAATTTTGGCAAGGTAGACCCTCTCGACTTCATGACCGAATCCTTTTTGTAAATGAAAAAAATTCCTGGAATATCGTAAGACTTGCACCATAGAGTTATCTCAACTACTCTTCTGATGATATTCGCAAACTGGTAAATGTTTTTCTAAATTTGTCGAGCTTGGGAGCTACTACACCCATACAGTAACCTTGAAATGGGTTTGTTCTGAAATAGTTTTGGTGATATTGTTCTGCAGGATAAAAAATAGGCGCCAATGTGACCTCTGTCACAATCGGGCTTGCGTAAACTTTTTGATCTTTTAATTCCTGAATGAACTTCTCAATCTCCAACAGTTGCTGTTGATCCTGGCAATAGACCACAGATCTATATTGGGTTCCGCTGTCATGTCCTTGTCGATTTAAAGTCGTTGGATCGTGAATAACAAAAAATACTTCTAGTATCTGTCTAAAAGAAATTATTGCAGGATCAAAGAGTATTTCAACAACTTCCGCATGACCAGTTCTACCATCACAAACTGCCTCATATTTAGGTTGTGTATCATGCCCCCCTGCGTATCCAGAGATCACCTTTACTACACCAACGAGTTCCTGATAAACCGCTTCTAAACACCAAAAACAGCCCCCACCAAGTAAGGCTTTTTGGAAATTTAATGTGTTGTGTTGATTCATTTGTTTAACTTTTATAAAATAAGATTTAGTAATTAACACCTATTTTATGTGGTTTTTTGTGTTTAATTAAGACATAAACTAAGGACATTCTTAAAAGATTAGTGCAAACCCTAATGATTCATGGGATAATAGCGGTTGCTTTACTTTTCATCACCCCCAGCACTGCTGACGCATTTTTACCCCTTTGGTATAAATGCTTGTCTTAATGATGTAGCCGCAACGTAAAGGTAACATTTACTCTTACATGTTTTATCCAAGCGCCTACTCCTAAATGTTGATGGTTGATGCCTTTTGACCAGCACATTGAATCCTACTTTAGGTTTTCGTGCAACTTTGGAGACGCCCTTTTTTGGGCGGAATATGTTATGCCTGTTTCATTTAAAGATTTAAACTTAGCCCCCCCACTACTACAAGCTGTTGAAGCCCTCGGCTTTGAAAATGCTACGCCAGTTCAAGAAGAAGTCTACCCAGCTGCAATACAGGGTGGAGACTTAATGGTCAGTAGCCAAACAGGGAGCGGAAAAACTGCTGCCTTCTTATTGCCAATATTGCAGCAAATCCTCGAATCAAGTGCCTATGGCAAACCAGTGCCGGGTCGTGCCGAACCTCAGGTACTTGTTCTTTGCCCAACCCGTGAACTTGCTCAACAAGTTACGGCGGATGCAATTGACCTCGTAAAATTTTGTAAAGGTATCAGAATCGCTACTATTATGGGCGGAATGCCTTATGGAAAACAGATCGCTCAAGTTAAAGGCGCGAACCTAGTAGTGGCTACGCCTGGTCGACTCTTAGATCTTAACGATAGTCGAGCAATCAAGCTCGATAAAGTTAAACAACTCGTGGTTGACGAAGCAGATCGTATGCTCGACCTAGGCTTTGCTGATGATCTAGAAGCAATTCATGCCCGCTGCACTGCACGTGAGCAGACGATGATGTTTTCTGCAACCTTTGCTCCTCGAATCATGGAACTAGCTGCGCATTTAATGAATCAACCCACTCGCATAGAACTTGCTCATGCTGGAGATGTTCATACAAATATTACCCAAACAATGCACTGGGCTGATAATTTAGCCCATAAGCATAAAATTCTTAAACACTGGTTATCTGATCCTAGTCTTGATCAAGCTGTTGTTTTTGCAAGCACACAAATCGAAAGCGAAGAAATTGCTGATAATTTGCGGGCAAATGGTTTTGAAGCTAGCGCCTTACACGGTGCGATGCCTCAAGCCGTTAGAAATCGTCGCCTCGATTCACTCCGTAAAGGTACAACTAAAATTCTTGTAGCAACGGACGTAGCAGCTCGTGGTATCGATGTGCCAACAATTAGCCATGTTATTAATTTTGGTCTACCAATGAAGCCTGAAGACTATACTCACCGTATTGGTAGAACAGGTCGTGCCGGTCGAAACGGTGTAGCCATTACCATCGCAGAACATCGTGAACGTATTAAAATTCGCGCTATTGAGAGGTTTACTCAACAAACTCTTAATCCATCAGTTATCCCTGGACTTGAACCACAATCTAAACCTGAAAATGCTGGACGCGGTAGGCCGGGTGGTGGAAGACCTAGCGGCGGACGACCTGGTGGCAGATCCGGTGGTGGTGGAAGACCAAATGGTGGTAACGGTGGAAGACCTAGCGGTGGTGGCAGTGGAAGTAGTGCTCGATATGCCGGCAATACTGGCGGAGGAGGCGACCGTGGTCCAGCTCGCTCCAATGCTGATCACTCTGCTACAACACCTAGAAATTCAGACGGTCCTGCAAAGGAAAAGAGATATGGCAAAGGTCAACGTAGCGATGATCGCTCAGCCGCTCCTACCTCGGAGTATAAAAGCGCAAAGCCTAAAACCTTTGGTGAATTTGGCAAACCAAGAACACATACCGCATCAAAACCGTTTGCAAAACCTTCGGGTGGGTTTGCTCGAGGTCGTTCAGATAAACCAACAACACGAAGCAGTTAAATAATTTTTAAGTACTGAAAAGTACCTTTATGTGGCAATCAAATCCTCACTTGTAAAAGTGGGGATTTTTTGTAACTTGGCCAAGAGTTACCTTAATATCGAACTCTTTCTAAAATATATTGCGTAATTTTCATAGCACTAGGGCGATATAAAATAATTGCCAATGACGCCAATGGATATGCAACAATCCACATTTTTATCCAAAACATTAAAAAATCTGAGCTTAGGCTGTGATGCAAAACAGTATAAATAAATGTTAATGTAGCTGACATGAGAAAACCCATTACAAATCCAAAAATTATCGAAGCAGGTGCCAACATTTAAAATTTCCTCTATTTAAGATAGCTTTAAGTGTAACTGACCTCATCGTACAATTTATAGACTTGTTTTTTTAAAATAGTCTTTTATCTTTTTTTCAGCACAATTAATCTTTTCAATGTAAAGTTAAAATATGATCTACAAACGTTTATCCGAATCTCGTGGGCGCGGCGACCATGGTTGGCTCAAATCTTTTCATAGTTTTTCTTTTGCGGATTACTATGACGTCAATTTTATGGGATTTGGGCCCTTACGCGTGATTAATGAGGACTGGATTGCGGCCGGAATGGGCTTTGGAACACACGGACATCGTGATATGGAAATTATTACTTATGTCCTCGAAGGAGAACTAGCTCATAAAGATAATATGGGAAATGGCAGAGCTATTTACCCAAATGAAGTTCAAAGAATGAGCGCTGGTAAAGGCGTGATGCATAGTGAATTTAATCACTCCAAAGATAAAACCACTCACCTATTACAAATTTGGATTCAGCCCGATGAAATTGGAGTTCCACCGAGCTATGAACAAACCATGTTTCCTGCAGATGAAAAAAGAGGAAAATTACGATTAGTGGCGTCTCCCGACGGCGCGAATGGGTCCGTCAGAATTCACTCTAGTACACGTTTATATGCGGGTCTATTTGAAGGCGCTGAAAACTGTACCCATCAACTCACAGAAGATCGGTTAGCCTATATTCATGTTGCTCGCGGACAAATATATATTAATGGCGAAATACTTGAAGCTGGAGATGCACTAATGCTTGCAAAAGAAAGTTCAGTTCAACTCTCTCATGGTGTCGGATCTGAAATTTTACTGTTTGACCTACCCAATAAAGCACTCTCCTAAAATGAGTTCTCAGGAGCATATTGATGGCTAGATTGCCTGCTATTTTTTTAGGGCACGGCAGCCCCATGTATGCACTCGAACCCAATAAATATACTGAGGTTTGGTCGCAATTAAGCGCAAGGCTTCCAACTCAACCTACTGCGATCTTAGCGATCTCCGCCCATTGGGTGACTCGCGGCATTTGGCTCACAGCAATGGAAAATCCCCCTACGATCCACGACTTTAGAGGTTTTCCTGAAGACTTATTTCAGATTCAATACCCAGTGCCTGGCTCAATTGCGTTAGCAGAAAGAGTGCGTGATCTCCTTTTTTCAACAACCCAGCATATTACTTTAGAAGAATCTGAATGGGGACTCGATCACGGGACTTGGTCAGTGCTTAAATATATGTTCCCTCAAGCAGACATACCCGTCGTGCAAATGAGTCTAGATGCTACTTTATCTGAGCAGGATCATCTAGACTTAGCAGAAAAGCTCATCCCTCTGAGGGATGAGGGCATACTCATCATCAGCAGTGGTAACGTAGTTCATAACTTAGAACAAATCACATGGGGGAATCATGCTTTACCAGCCCCTTGGGCAATCGAATTTAATAACTTCTTTAAAGCACAGTTACGCCTCGAAACTCTTGATTCACTTGTGCATTGGAAAGATGCCGATCATGGGGCGAGATTATCGATACCAACTCCTGAACATTACTGGCCGGCAATTTATACGTTAGGTCTAAAACAAAATCATGAAAAAATTACTCTTATCACTGATGGTATAGAAATGAGCTCAATTAGCATGCTAAGCTTTGCCGTTGGCCAACTGAACTAATATTCTCGAAATAACTTTAATCAAAGGTCATTAAATGAATCCAAACCTAATCGAAACCATCCTGATCGATGGGCCACCTTTGATTTTAGCTATCACTTTACACGAGGCCGCTCATGGATATGTAGCCAAACTCCTTGGCGATCGTACTGCATTTGTTTTGGGTAGAGTGACCCTCAATCCTTTAAAGCACATTGATCCTATTGGTACGATTTTAATTCCGCTACTCCTGAAGTTATCAGGCGCTCCTTTCTTATTTGGCTATGCAAAACCGGTACCAGTCAATTTTTCAGCTTTAAATCATCCTAAATCTGACATGGTCTGGGTCGCCTTAGCTGGACCAGGCTCGAATTTTATCCAAGCCTTTATTTGGACATTAATCTTTTCTCTTTTCCCCTTTTTTTCTGATGTACCTTTTGTGATGGAGATGGCCAAAGCAGGCATATATTGGAACATTGTTCTCGCTATATTTAATCTCTTCCCACTCCCCCCACTTGATGGGGGTAGGATTTTAGTCGGGGTGCTTCCTTATCAATCAGCACGCTTTGTTTCTCAATTAGAGCCTTACGGATTTTTTATTGTGCTTGGTTTGTCATTTGTTGGGGTCCTCGGAAGCTTATGGCTCGAACCACTCGTTAACCTGTCTCTTAGTTTTCTCAACCTTTTTATAATCCGTTAAATCATTTAATCCGTTTTTTAACGTCATCGATGTGCGCCAAGAGATCGTAGGTATCTTTACTATTAAACTGCGGCACCTTGAGTGACTTTGTTAATTCACTCAAGCGATCAAGATCTTGATTAATATCCCCCTTATCGAATCCCCCTACTTTGATAGTTTTTTCAATCTCTCTTAACTCTTTATACACCTTAGCAAACTTTGCTTTTGTGCGGTAAACAATAATGGCTGGCAAGAAATTAAAAAGTGGAATCAAAATCGCTAACAATGGAATGATGACTCTTAGTAATCGATCTGCCCAAACGGCAACCCAAAAGGGTAAATAACGATGTAAAAAAGATGGCCCATCACGCATGTATTTTTGAGCATCATCATTTGGCTCAAAGCTCAAATGATTAGGGCTTGGGAAAGTCTTTTCGGGATTTAGGATATCAGCCCCAGAAAGCATATCGTCCGCAGCATCGATAATCAAAGAAGTAATTGCAGGATGTAAATCATTAAGTGCAACAATTTCTGCAGTAGCTGCAGGTAATAAAATATCTCTATCAGGTGAATCTGTCGTAATATTCAAAACTCCCCGATGAATCTGGATCACACTAATCCCACGTATCCTTGGAGGATATCCATAAGCTTGCGTGAAAGACATGATTTTTAACTCAGGATCTTTTAAAATTCTCTGCATAATGTCAGCACGATGATTAATCGATAAAAATATGGCATCAACTGAGTGATCCTTCAATTTTTTTAAGGAGTCTTCGTAATTAAAAGCATAAAAGTTAGGACGATCCACTGAGACATGGTCTTGCAAAAACATTTGTTCTACCAGTTGATAGGTACCACTCCCCAAAGCTCCAATAGATATATTTTTATTAATTAAGTCTGATATTTTGTCAGGTTGTCTGCCAAGCCCCAAAAAAGATTTTGGGTCATAAACAACCCAAAGAGGTTCGTAAAAAACTCCAGCTAAAGACTCCACCTCAGGAAATTCCTTATTTGTCGCAGTGCCAGATTGAACTAAAGCAATATCAACATGCGCATCTTTTGTGTTTAATAGCTTTAAATTTTCTACAGACCCCTTGGTTTCTAATACCTCAACCTGTATTCCATTTTTTTCAATACTTGATTTGAGATCTTGCCCTAAACGATAATATTGCCCAGATTTTCCACCTGTTGCAATTACAATTTTTTTCGGTGGGGCAGGAACTATATATTGGAGCACTACATAGATTAGTACTACTAAAACTATAGAACTAATTAAAATTACTTTTTTGGGGGTCATCAAAAGTCCTTATGAATATTACCAATGCGTATGCGATGCATTCTGCCAAGTTACTCCAAGTCCCATATAGTGCCTGTCTAAATGTTGATCTGCATTATCAGAGAGCAGTTCTCCTGATTTTAAAGTGAGTAAACTTCGACTCAGAGGCACTGCTTTACCATGCTCATCTCGACGAATCACAGAATCTGAAGTGAGTTCTGATGGGTGTAAATAACCAGCAGCTGCCAAAAGTTCACTTAATGCTATTAAAGTATTCTGATGATAGTGAAATACACGATGAGACTTATCCTCTGGATTTAAAGCACTTTGCCGCATTAGATCTTGAGTCGCAACCCCGGTTGGACATTGATCAGTATGACAAGAACGCGCCTGAATACATCCTACTGCAAACATAAAGCCTCGAGCAGCATTGCACCAATCAGCGCCAATAGAGCAAGCACGCGCAATATCAAAAGCAGAAATAATTTTACCAGCTACCCCTAACTTAATTTGATCTCGAAGTCCCGCTCCAACTAAAGTAGCATGGACTAGTCTTAATCCGTCTTGCATTGGAGTTCCCACATGATCTACAAACTCAACAGGTGCAGCGCCAGTTCCACCTTCACTACCATCGATCACAATAAAATCAGGCAAAATTTTAGAAGACAACATCGCTTTAATAATGGCAAACCATTCAGTTGGCTTGCCAATACATAATTTAAAACCAACAGGCTTACCATGAGAGAGTTGCCGAAGTTTTTGGACAAACTCTAACAATTCAATCGGTGAACTGAAAGCAGAATGTCCTGCAGGTGAAACGCAGTCCTGACCTAACGGAATCCCACGCGTTTTTGCAATCTCTGGAGTTATTTTTGCTGCTGGTAAAACTCCACCATGGCCCGGTTTAGCACCTTGAGACATTTTAATTTCAATCATTTTAATTTGTGGCTCATTAGCAACTTGAGAGAATTTATCTGCATTGAAAGTGCCGTCTTCATTTCGACATCCAAAATAACCAGAGCCAAGCTCCCAAATTAAATCACCACCATAGCGTCGATGGTAATCTGAAACTGAGCCTTCACCCGTATCATGAGCAAACCCGCCCATTTGTGCCCCCTTATTTAAAGCCATAATCGCATTCGCAGATAATGCTCCAAAGCTCATTGCTGAAATATTAAATGCAGAAATATCATAAGGCTGTAAACAATCAACGCCGCCCACTTTAACCCGAAGCTCTTCTGGTTTGATGTGCTTTTGGGGATTCATTGTATGTAACAACCATTCTGTTCCTGGTTGGTATACATCGATAATCGTACCTAAAGGTCTTTTATCTGATTCCCCCTTTGATCGCTGATAAACAAGGGCTCTTTGATTTCTTGAAAAGGGTAATTCTTCAGTATCAGACTCTAAAAGATATTGTCTAATCTCAACCCTAAAAGTTTCAAATAAAAAACGTAAATGACCAATCACTGGATAGTTCTTAAGAATTGCGTGCTTACTCTGCAAAAGGTCTCTAACCCCTAGCAAACTTAGCAACAAGAAAATACCAACAACTATTTTTAAGCTCAGTAACTCAGGGTTAGAAATAACTCCTTGCGAGAAAGCAATTGTTAATACAACACAAATCACCCATATATAGTACCTAGACAATGTTGAAATTTTTTTTAACATAAGTAACCCATCTTATATTTTTCTTTTCAATCTATGATTCAACACAGTTGTGTCGAATTAATTTCCAACAGCTTCTTTGACACATTTTTTAATATGTGCATCTTTAGCCGCACCACTTGTACGCTGGCTAACCTCATCACTCGCACAAGCCGCACGAGCATCTTTTTCACATTTTTTCAAAAAGCTTGTTTTAGCCGCACCCGCAAGTTTTTTTTCAGTTGCAGCCATTGCACAAGAATTCTGGGCATATGTAGAGTTAACAAATGTAGCTAAAAAAACGAATAAGACAGTAGTTTTCATAGAAATTTCCTTTTTTTAAAGTTTATAAATTTATTATTCAGAGCCTCTACCACTTAAGACATTTCGCTGTAATACAAGTAACTTACTTTTTTTCAAACAATAGTGCAATAGCACCTAATCCTAAAAATCCAACACCTACCAACGCTCCAATTCCTGAATATGCCAAACTTGACCATAAGAGCCAACCAGATGTCATGGTAAAAATTAAGGGCAAAATCGGATACATCGGTATGCTAAACGGACGATGCGTGTTTGGGTAACGTTTCCTAAGAATAAATAACGACAACCCTACTAACATAATAAAAAACCAAAATACGGGTGCTGTGAATTCCACAATAGACTCAAACCCCTGACGAACAAATGCTGCTCCAAAAATTAATAGCAATGAAATCACACACTGCAATAGGATCGCCTTTCTTGGAGTGCCTGAATCATGCCATTCTGCAATCCAACTCAAAATTTTCCAATCTTTACCCAACGCAAAGCTGCTTCTTGATCCAAAGATAATTGTGGCATTAATTGAGTTTAAGCACGAAAATACCACAATAGCGCTAAAAATAACCGCTGAACCGTGGCCGTAAGCTAGTTCGAAGAGATCGCTTGCTAAAGCATTTGATTGCCCCATGCCTTGTGCTCCAAAGGCATGAAAATAGGATAGGTTAACTAATACATATAAGATTGTTACTAAACCTAGACCTAATACTAGCCCCTTTAAAATTCCCCTCTTTTGATCTATTGCTTCTGCTGAAATATAAGCAGCCTCATTCCATCCGCCATATGTCAACAAGACAAACACCATCGCCAAGCTTAAAGCGCCCAACTCAGGGGTTGTTTGCGTCACTTGCACAATACTTGGAGCAGAATCAGCCATAAAACCCGTTGCGATAATAGCTATCACACCACCCACTTCAAAAATGGTCAATATATTTTGAGCCGTCTTTCCTTCTTTTATACCCAGGCAATTTAATAAACTTAATCCAATGACAACTAACATCGCCCAAACTGTTGAGGAATATAGCCCAAGAGGCCATATTTTGGACATATAGTCGCCCAAAGTAATTCCCAAAAGTGCAATAGAACCCGTCACTATGATCACCGACCTTGCCCAACCATATAAAAAAGCTATTTTTTTACCATACGCTTTTTGAAGGAAAAAATACTCTCCACCCACATTCGGAAATGAAGTAGCTAGTTCCACGTAGCATAATGCTCCCACCAAAGAAATTAGCCCTCCTAGTAGCCAAGCGATTAAAATCATAGGTTCACTGTGTAATTGGCCAGCGACTAAGGAGGGCACCTTAAAGATACCCGCACCAAGAATCGTCCCGACAATGAGAGAGGTGATATCAATCGTTCTTAATGAATGCGCCGGCTCATTAGTTATTGGCGTAATTTTAGGGGTAGCGTTAACGTCAGACATATTGGGTGAATTCTAAGTTGAATGAAAAAGTAAAATGAGCAACAATAGATTAATGAATTTTAATTATAAGAACCTTTTGTTACCCTTTATATGGGGTGTACTCTCTATTTTGCCACTATCTTTTAACACCTCGTTAGCTCATCAACTGTCCATGTCCAAGGAAATCAAAGAAAAAACTTTTGTAACCTCCGATGGCATTAAGATTTCTTATTTAGCCGGGGGTCAAGGTGAAGTTACATTACTCTTTATTCCAGGTTGGCTCATGCCAGCAGAAATCTTTAATTCGCAACTGAACTACTTTTCTAAATCTTACAAAGTAATCTCTTTTAGCCCTCGCTCCCAAGGAAAATCAGATGTCTATACGGGCAAAAATTTAGCTACTGTGCGCGCAAGAGATATTAAGGAGATACTTCAGTATACAGAGGCCAAGCGCTTTGTGTTGATTGGATGGTCACTCGGGGTCATGGAGGCGCTGGATTACATTAATCGCTTCGGCGCTCAAGGATTGGAATCTTTGGTTCTTATCGACAACTCGATTGGAGAAGGGACGCCACCTAAAGCCACAGCCAAAAGTTCTAAACCAATGACTACCCCCAAGTTCATTAGTTTTGCGAAAGGATTTGTTAAAGCTATATTTAAGTCAGATCCTCCCGCAGATTTTATGAAGATAGTAGAAAATTCAGCCCTAAGGCTTGCCGACAAACCATCAAATGCTTTCTCTATCCTACATAAACCTTACCCTAGGGAATTCTACAAAGATACAATTTATGCTACCCCCGTGCCTATTTGGTATGCTATAACACCACGGTATTCTGAGCAGGCATTAATATTTGCGGCAAAGCACCCTCAGGGAGAAATGACCATTTATGAACATTCCGGTCATGCCCTATTTGTAGATCAGGCGACTGAATTTAATCAAGATTTAGAGAGTTTTTTAGGAAAGTTAAATTAATTTTGTTGTCAAAAAGAATATTTGAAAATCGAATTTTTTCACTGATAATGACCTCTACACTTTGTATAGGTATTTTTTCTGAAACTTCATTTGCCCAGCAACCACTCCATACAACTAAAAAGAACACAAATTCAGTCTCAAAAAAAGTAATCGCGCCCTTACCCAAAAATAACTATCTTCCTAAATTGGGCTCTCGCGCACCGTCAGATAATTCAAATTCATTCGATAATTTTGGACCTCTTCCGACTCCAAATACCATAGAGAACATTCTTCAAACTCCGACTCCTGAAATTATCAAATCAGTTGGCTCAGCCATTGCTCGAAACAATATTAAATATGGATGCGGAATCAAATCTAATGATATGTCGAGTTTTTTAAAACGTATCCCTCTTAAAGATGATGCCTTTGGTTTCTTTTTTGACACGCAAGTTCCCGATTTTATTAAAAACTCTTCTACAGCATGCCTACCCTATGCAGTATCTCTAGGTGACGGCGACAAGGTTCAATCCTTTTCAATACTCAGTGACAACCGTAGAGATAAAAATACGACAATCATTACTGTAGAGAAGTCACCAACAACGGGAAGCTATATCGTTGAGACTCAAAAGCTAGGAAATGGATTTAGTCAGTATCTTGAAGTAACCCTGCGTTTAAATGATGTCATTTTCCAATCCAATAAAGGTAAAACAGAAATTCCTCCTGAATTAGTTTGGGAACTAGCCTCAATTGTTAAAGAGATTTACCCAAAGAATATCAACTCAGACAATAGCTTTTTAAGGGTCGTCTATGATAGTGGCGACAAAAACCAATGGGCACAGATTGTATGTGTTGAAATTTTAGATAGTAGCCAAAAAATTGTTTTAGCTGATGCGTTTTGGGTTGCACGTGATGATATCCCGGGAGGATTTTTCACATCATATGGCTCTGAGCTTGAGCAAAACTTCTGGACTAATCCCCTTAACTACACAAGAATCTCTAGAGGCGTTGGTCCATTTGCATCGAGGACTACCCGGCCAAAAACCATTAGAAAAGGGAATAAAAATATTGTGGTGATGCAATCCTATACTGTCTATGGCGGACATCAAGGAATCGATTTTGCCGCACCTCCTGGCACTCCCATTTATGCAGTCGCAAACGGAAAAATTATTCACTATGGCCCGATGTCTGGCTTTGGAAATTTAGTGATCCTCGAACACCCAGGCAATTACAAAACTTACTACGCCCATTTAAGCGCGTTTAATCCTGAGCTAGAAGAGGGTAGCGAAGTAAGGCGAGGACTTGAGGTTGGCTATGTGGGATCAACAGGTCGTTCCACAGGCCCCCATTTACATTTCGAATTACGTAAGGATAATGTTTATCTGAATCCTTTGTTAGAGCGACTCGAGCTAGATTTGTGGTCACTTCGCCCACTAGATCAAGAGAAACTAACAAAGCAAATCGTTTTATTTGCCTCACCCAACAGAACCTATTAAGTAGCTACTTGCGTTCGCCAACCATTAACATTGAACCGCCTTTTTTTTCGTAACCTAATAAAAAAGGTAAGTCCTCTTTACTAGGATGCCGGGAATAATATTCAGCTAAACGCTGCGCTGATGGGCTCTTAGCCCACAAACCATTGGGAGAAATAAATTTCCCGTAGAGCTCTAAATTGAAAGTTTCAGCTAACGGAATGATATCTAACCCAGTTTCATCTTGAGTTATCCATTTCGCATTTTTTACAAGCGTATCTTTCATTATTGAAAAATAATCATTCTGCAAAAGATGTGATGCTGACTTTAAAAGCACAACCTGAGAACTCTTTCGTTCAAATGCCCTTAAAAAATCTTTATGCTTATCAAGCCCCTGATTCGATAAATCTGCTTTTAAATAGTCCAATGTGATGCGATTACCCTCCTTATTTTCAAGGATAAAACGCACACCGTTCGGATCATCTTGAGGCTCTGCAGGAACTATTAAACCCTTTACATCTACTTTTAATAAATTCATTTCAAGAATTTTTGATCCTGAAAATGCAATGTTATAGATGAGTAATTTAATAAAACGTGGAGTAGGCCCATTCTTACCATTTAAGTCGTTAGTGAGGTAATAACCTCTCTGTGAAAAATTGCTAATCATTTGACATTCAAATGCCTGTGATTTACCACTCATTTTTTCAGGATGCTTGATATATTCATATTCGGGAGCCTGATCAGCGACCAAAACGTAATAATTGGCTTTAGGATATATAGACATCACAGTAACAACATCTGGGCCGGAGAATGGATAAAAAGCCGTTTGATAATTTGCTTTTGATAAATTCACCCGACTCCACTCGCTCATTTTGTTTACAAATTTTTGCTGATATGCTTTGGCTAAATCCGAAAAATTATTACAAGCTATATTTGAAAGTAACTCTATTTTTTCACGGGAAACAAAGTTTAGACTTGAATTATCAACAACTTTAGTTTCACTAATTTGGGCAAAGGAGTGGAACGAAGTACTAGTAATAAACAAAGTACTTAAGACTAAAAAAAATTTTATCACTATATTCTTATTTCTAACTTCATTAAAATAATTAACCATCATTTAAGTTCACACCTTAGTTTATTGTTTTAAACACAGTCAAGTCACCATGAGAATCATTTATTTTAATGGGTTTTGAATACAAGCTCTACAAGTAACATAAGTGACCTAGCACCCAAGCTCACTTCCATACTAAAGAGTACTGTATATTAAAATGACTAAATAACTGCTCACCACTCCTAGATCAAGCTTTCAATTAACCAATATGCTCAAAAATACACTTCTCCCCAAAATTATCGCATTTGATGTTTTTGGGACAGTCGTTGATTGGCATAGCTCTATTTCTAATGAGCTCAAAAATTTAAATCTAGGCATTGATCCTGATTTATTCGCTAATGCATGGAGAAAAGGCTATTACCCCGCAATGGCAAGAGTACGAAGTGGCGAACTGCCTTGGACAAAAATTGATCATTTACACCGCATGATGCTAGATCAAGTATTAAAAGACTTCAAAATAACAAGTCTTTCCGAAGAGCAAAAGAAAGAGTTAAATCTTGTTTGGCATCGTTTAGTTCCCTGGCCAGATACCGTAGAGGGTTTGACACGATTGAAGGCAAAGTTCACGATCACAACCCTTTCTAATGGCAATCTTTCTCTTCTATCTAATATGGCAAAAAATGGAGCTTTGCCTTGGGACTTAATTTTATCGGCTGAAGTTTTTAAACATTACAAGCCCGATCCTGAAACTTATCTCGGAGTTGCTGAACTATTTGAAATTTCACCTAACGAAGTGATGCTAGCAGCTGCTCATACAGATGATTTGTTGGCAGCACAACAATGCGGCTTACAAACGGCCTATATTCATCGCCCTTTTGAATTTGGTCAAAAATCTCCCAAAAACATGCCCAATGTTGATTTTTTTGACTACTCAGTCAATAACCTCCTTGAATTATCGCAAATACTCTGTAAATCAGCTCTCTAAGTACTTTTTTCTGTGATTTTCAGACTTCTTTTGACTCTAGGAAGAGTCCGGTCCATTCTGCGAAGAGAGGAGATTTTGAAAAAATTAACAAAATTTTTGACCTGAATAAGCTAAAAAATAATTTTTTACTTTAGATTCAATGCCTTAATAAAAGAACAGAATGTTGAGATATTTAGTACTTTTGTCAACTTTAATGGTTCGAGGGCGTTTAAATATTAAGGTTAATGCATTAAGTGTCAATTTAAGTTAGCCCCCATCATTTTTGGAGAGTAACGTGAAATCAAGTGATTTATTAGTCAAGTTAGCAAATGTCCTCGGTTCAAACAACCAAGAACTTGAAGTATTTAATCATCGACGGACTGCTCGTGGACTGCAACCAGTTACTCAGCTAGAATTTGACGAGATGACAGTTAAAGTCACTCGGGTTAACTTCATGCTACCAAGAAATAATCTAAACCTTCACTAAGCTTCTAGCTAAACTCATCATTCTTTCATTTTTTGCAAGCAATTCTAAAAATTGCTTCATCAAATGAATCTGGAAGAATGTACATCTCCGGTTTTGTGGATTCTATTGAATAAACTAACTTGCCAAGACCCATATTATCTGAATAGTACTTTAAGAGAACAATTTTCTTGGTTTCTTCGGTGCAATTAACTTCGTGAAGCGCAGTTGAAGAAATATAACTGTAACCTCCAGAACTAATCGTGTGAGTCTGTAATGACTTGTAATCTATCATCGTCAAAATCCGCATGAGCCCTTTACTTTTTTTTGCGCCTTTAGACTCCGTAAATACTTTGGATGTCACGCTTTCAGACAATAATCTCCACTCGGCCCAAGCTGAGGCTTGAATAAGGAGCAAACAAATAAAGAGGATTTTTTTCAAAAGTGGGCGCTTGTAGTGATCTAACAAAGATTCTAATGAAAAATCTATTGGTTCAATTGTTTAAATAGGGTCAAATAAACCCCTATATATTCAAACGGCGATTAACCTTTTCGCTTCAAAAGAAATGCCTGAATTGCTTCTTGAACAATTTCCCCATGTTGATTAATGACTTGCAGTTGCCTCTTCATCACCCCGCGGTCTGGTTTGGATGTCTCTACAAGTTCAGTTACTGTAACTTTTGCAAAAATAGTATCGCCAATTTTGACCGGTTTAGTAAAGCGCAAATTTTCGAAACCTAAAAAAGCAATCAAGGTATCGTCGTAAAGGTGTAACTGAAATAAAAGCCCAGCAGCAATAGCGTATACCAAGGGGCCATGAGCTATTCTCGTACCAAATTGAGTCTTTTTACAATACTCTTCATTAATATGCAAAGGATTGTAATCTCCAGAAATCCCTGCAAAATTAACAATATCTGTTTCTGTAACTGTTCGAGCTGCACTCTCAAACGATTTACCGATAGTCCATTCTTCCCAATACAATCCAACCATTAGTTTGCTCCCTTATCAATAATTGCGCCAATTCCTTGTAAATCGTAAATTTTTTCCGCTGAATACGAAAGTATTTCTTTTAGTATCTCAATAGAATGCTGCCCCAACTCCGGTGCCGGAGTAGAAATAAGATTGCCCTGACTACCCATTTTTACAGGATAGGCTGGCATCTTAATCTTCCCAAGGTTTGGATGATCATACTCAAGAACTGCGTGATTTTCTATCGCAGGCGCTTCAGCAAAAGCTTGGTTAAGATGATTTACAGGGCTAGCTGGTACGTCCTCTTGACGAAATTTTTGCATCCAAAAGTCAGTTGTTTGCTTTGCCATTGCAGCTTCTAGAATCGGCACCAATACCAGTCGATGCTTCACCCTTAAAAAATTCGTCGTGAAATTAGAATTTTCCATTAACTCTGGCATCTCTAAAGATCTACAAAAGTTCTTCCAATGAACCTCTTCCCTAGCGGCAACAACAACATATGAATCCAAAGTTTTAAAGGCCTGCCATGGCACAGAATACTCATGTGAAGATCCCGGGGGTTTAGGTAACTCGCCATTATTCAACCACATAGTTCCCATGTAGGTTAATAAGCTTAACATTGCGTCGAACATCGATAACTCCATGTGTTGACCACATCCCGTTTTTTCTCGCTCATATAAGGCTGCCAAAATCCCCTGGCTAGAAAACAATCCACCACTTAAATCAGCTAAAGGTATACCAAGCCTAACTGGAGGCCGACCATCTTCACCCGTGACGGCCATGTGGCCACTCATGGCTTGAATAATAATATCTAGAGCGGGATAGTCGCGATATTGCCCATCAGATCCAAATCCTGTGATTGAACAGTGAATGATTTTTGGATTAGTCGCAAATAGTACGGTATAGTCAATACCTAAGCGCTTCATCACCCCAGGTCGAAAATTATCTACAACTACGTCCGAATTTCTAACTAGATCTAAGAAAACTTCTTTTCCCTTTGGATTTTTTAGGTCGATGACAATACTTTTTTTATTTCGATTAAATGTTAGAAATAAGCCACTAACCTCACCCAAAGGTGCGACAGATGGATTTCTCCCCAAATCACCTTTTGGAGACTCAACCTTAATGACCTCTGCACCCATATCAGAAAGAATCTGGCCACCATAGGTCCCAGCAATAATTTGCCCTAACTCAATAATACGAACACCAGTTAATGATTTGGACACAGTAAACCTTATAGACCTAAACTAGTAGCAATAATATTTTTTTGTATTTCTGATGTGCCGCCACCAATAGTAGCTAACCGTGAGTCTCTAAAGAAACGCTGCATTGGATATTCCATGCAATATCCGTAGCCCCCTAAAATTTGCAAACTCATATCTGCTATAGATTTATATGACTCCGCAGTATATAACTTTAATATTGCAGCATCTGCACGTGTATCTTTTTTATTCTCAACAAGCCAAGCATAGCGATATACCATCGTTTGGGAAATATCAAGCATCGATTTCATTTCAGCTAATTTATGCGACACAGCTTGAAACTTTCCAATAGGCCGACCAAATTGCTCTCTTGATTTTGCATACTCTAAAGCATATTCAAAAGCTGCTCTTGCTGCGCCAGTTCTAGCTGCTGATAAACATAATCTTTCATAACATAAGTAATTATCAACACATTTCCAACCTTGATCTAACTCGCCTAACATGGCGCTTTCTGGTACGCGTGTATTACTATATAAAACCTCAGTAGTCCCAATAGAACGCTGTCCTAGGGTTGCAAGTTTTTTTACCTCAATACCTGGTAATTTAGTATCAACTAAAAAATTAGTAATCCCTTGCTGTTTCTTTTCTAACACCTTAGTTCTTGTGACTAAGATGCAATAGTCGCTGATATCCATTCCAGATGTATATACTTTACGGCCATTCACAATGTAATCTGTGCCGTCATGCACTGCTTTTAATTTCAATGCACTCGCATCTGAACCTGAATCTGGCTCAGTTAAACCGAAACAAAATGAGAGTTCTCCTTTTAACACTTTGGGAACCATGTGCTCAATTTGTTCTTTTGTTCCGTGCTTTAAAACTGCAAAACAACCATAAGTTAAGTTTCGAAATACCCATAAACCTAACTCTTCAAAGTGATAACCTAATGTATCGAGCATGACAGCAAGGTCAGTTGGACTCCCGCCTGCACCGCCATATTCTTCAGGTCCAATCAAACCTAACCACCCATTTTTGGCTAACGCATCAAATGCTTCTCTAGGAGGTTTTTGCTGTTCGTCACATTGACTCACATATTCAGGGGTACAAATATCCTTGATCAAATCATTTAAATGATGTTGAATATTTTGCTGATCATTACTTAATTCGAAGTTCATTTTTTTACTTTTGATAAATTGAAATAATTCGTTTGGCCTGTCGATACATCGCATAGTCCACTAGTTGATCGTTAACTTTGATCGCCGCAATTCCTTGTTTCTCGGCTTTCTCAAATTCTTCAATAAGATTGGCGTAGTAATCTAGGGTCGATTGAGGAATTCCGTAAGCTTGTTCAACTGCCTGAATTTGCTTAGGGTGAATAATTGTTCTACCTACATACCCCAATTTTGCAGATAAAGTTGATTCTACTAATAATCCAGCATCATCATTTAAATTTGCAAACACTCCATCAATTGGCGTTACATTTCCGGCAGCTCGTGAGTCTAATAAAACTTTTGATCGGGCATATAGCATTTCTATGCCATCGACTGACCAACCACATGCTAAGTCATTTTGTAAGTCACCATCTTTTGCCGTACCAATGGAAGTGAGTTGTACTCGTGGAGATGCCTTAATCAGTGGATAGCAATTGTATACGCCAAGTGCAGTCTCAATTTGCAAACCTATCGCAATATCAGAAAGTTTCCGATCTTTTTCGAGCTGCTCAATCAGCTGGCTCGCCTGAGAAATATCTGAGATCTGTTCTGCCTTAGGGATAAACAACATACCTAAGCCTTCAACACACATCGCTCGGATATCATCCTCTAATAAACCAGTATCTGCAGAATTTGTTCTCACCATAACATAAGGCTTTACCTCTGCTGTGGAGTGATGTAATTCTGTAATCGCTTGCCTGACTAACTCTCGAGCTTGCCCCTTTGAGGCAATAGGAACTGAGTCTTCCAAATCAAAAATTACAGCATCAACAGCAGTAGTCATCGCTTTTTGCATCACCTTCGTGTTGATTCCAGGTGCGTATAAAGCCGTTCTAATATGTCTCATTTCTCAATCACAAGCCTTTAGTTAACTGTTAAGACTTTAGCTGCGCAGCAGACCTAAATCCATAAATTTTCTTCCATTGATCAATTGCAGCTTTTCCTGGTGATTGATACAAAAGGCTACGGCTAGATGTTAAGCCAATTGTTTTACTCAAGTCAGCCATTGCCTCTGTTGTCTTTAGTAAAACTGCATTGCAATCCATAATCAAAGCGCCATCGACTTCTTTAATATTTTCTCGACGAATAATGGCGTTCACTGTTGCGCAAGCTGCAAGAATAACCTCTGCACCTTCAGCAGCTAAACGTCTAGATTCCTTTAAGAAGTTGTCTGTCATTTGCCCCGGATCTGTAAACGCTTTCTGTACTTCATTAAAATCGATACCTAAGTCACCAAACGGAATATGTCTTGCCGATAACCCGTATTCAAATGCTTTACGATCGTAGTATTGTGATTGCTTCTTATGAAAAGCGATCCCTGAAAATCGATGTCCATACATACACGCCATCATCATGCTAGTTTCACCTAAACCAAAGACGGGAATCTTTAAAATTTCACGAGCTTCTTGCATCGCAGGATCTAAAAAGCATCCGATGGCTATTGCGTCATAACCTTGTTCTTCAGCTTGCATCATTTTATTCAGAACACCGCCAACACCATAACTATTAATGGCTACCACGGCATTGTAATGAAGGTCCATAGAACCGTCATCTACTCCATTCACATGAACTTCTACATCAGATCTTTTTAGCTCATTGATATTCTTTGTTAGAGTATTGCGATAATCATCTAAACGATGTATTGGGGTACTACTCTGCCACCATATTTTCATTTTTTTCTCCTATTAATTTATATATTAAGAAAACACCTACTCTGCCTTAATGCCACCTTTATCAATGACTTCTTTCCAATAAGGCACTTCTCTCAAAATTCTTTTATGCAATCCTTCTGAATCTACTGCTGTAGTTGCTAACCCTGCCTGCTTTAAACTTTCGATGACCTCTGGTTGTTTAAGTGCGGCTAAACATTGTTTAGTTAACTGACTAACAATTTCAGGTGGGGTGCCAGCAACCACAAAGATTGCTTGAAAAGTATCTGATACTGCATTTTGAATACCTAATTCAGCTAAGGTCGGCACTTGTTGAAGGTCAGGCCACTTTTTTTCTCCAGTTTGAGCAATGGCACGCACCTGACCTGCTTGAATATTAGAAATTACCGAAGCCAAACTACTAAATAGCACTTGTGTGTGACCACCCAAAAGATCAGTCATTGCTGGACCAGCTCCTTTGTAAGGAATGTGGGTCATCTTTATATTTTCACGAATTTGTAATACCTCACCTGCTAAATGAGGCGTTGTTCCAGTTCCCGGACTACCGTAACTCACTCCTGCAGCATCTTTTCGCGCTAATGCAATGAGATCACTCAGCGTATTTATCTTAGAATCTGCTTTGACTACGATAACGTTAGGCGCATCCCCAATTTCACAGACGGGAATAAAATCTTTTACAGGATCATATGGAGATGGTTTCTTAAGACTTGGAGTTACGACATAAACACTGGAAGTTAGCATCAATGTGTAACCATTAGCTTTAGCACTTTTTACAACTCCAGCAGCAACAGCACCTCCAACTCCAGGACGATTATCAACCACAATTTGCTGCCCCATGTTTTTAGTCATAGCAGTTGAAACAATCCGTGCAGTAATATCAGTAGCGCCCCCTGGAGCAAAAGAGACCACCATCGAAATGGGTCTTTCGGGAAATGCTGCCATGCTATTGGGGAAGTTTAAAAATAAGCACAGAATAGAAATTATCTGGCTAATCAGTTTTACAACTTTCATGAGTGTCTCCTCCACGCCCGACCAAGATGATGTATTTCTCTTGATTTAATTTGCGCTTTAATATATTTTGTTCATATATATGAACATGTTTATATTTTAGCATCTAACAATCATTTAGTCAAAATTTTTCCCTTCAGAAAGCAAAATTTATGTCATCCGATTCTTCTATAAAATCAGCCGATCGAGTTCTAGATGTTTTAGAGTTTTTAAGTAGAAGAGGGAACTCGGCATCCCATTCTGAAATTGCCTATAGCCTAAATATTCCTAAAAGTAGCTTAACTGGCATCCTTAAAAATTTAGCCGATAGAAACTACCTTAAAAAAATTAGCCCTGATAATACCTATTCTCTTGGACCGGCTTTTTTCGAACTTTTGCATCTTGGCAAAAACTCTAGCAACATTCTGAATATTGCTCAACTCCAATTAAACTGGATGACCGAAAAAACTAAAGAAGCTTCTGCTTTTTATCTTTTTAAAGATACTTATGTTGAGCGTGTCTTAGGTGTTGAAGCGAGCTACCCACTTAACTATAGAGTCAATAGTAAGGTCAAATTTCCACTCCACTCAACCGCCGCAGGAAAAGCTATATTAAATGCATTGTCTGAAGAACAACTCCAACTATTTTTTAAACAAGCAAAACTAGATCTAGTCACTAATAAGACAGCGATCAATGAGCTAGATCTTAGAAAAAGAATCAAAAAAGACTCTAATGATGGCATCATGACGTCACGAAGTGAGAATACTCCCGGTGTTGCTGCCTTTGCTGTTCCAGTCTTTGGATTGGGCACAAAACCACTTGGGGCTTTAAGTATTGTTGTTCCAGAGGTCAGGTTAACTAAAGAATTAGAAAAAAATTGCCGCGCATCTCTCGCGCTAGCTCTTGAGAAAGTTCAACATGAGCTTTTAAAAGGCGTTTCTGCCGAATAGAAAAACTTTTAAAGTCATTCATCTCAAATGATGTTAATAAAACCGAACCTACCAAAACTATTTATCAGCTCTAAGTTACGCGGATAAAGGTGATATCTCACCACAAATGCAGTTTTCAAGAGAGTAAAAGCTCTTATGTTACGTAAATACTGGTGGCGGACGTTAATTTCCGTGTGTCAGTGTTCATAGCCCTTTTTTCTCAAACCAACGAAACATACCAAGGGTAATCAACGCGAATATTACGGCAACAACCCATTGATTAACACCAATAGTCTCAGGTAAGCCAATCTTTCCTAAGTCGGCCCAAGCAAGCACCGTTGATTTAAAGAATGGATACATTTGGGCATAAATTCCTGCGCCCACAACCATACCAATCACACCAAAGATTGCAGTCCAGCGACCTTCACCCATAGCCCCTATTGAGGTACCAGGACAATAGCCCATCACTGCCCAACCTACCCCAAACAATGCGCCGCCTACCAAAATACCGCCAACATTCATTGCTTTAAGGCTTAGTGTAATAAGCCCCATCTCATGCAAAGCTAAAACACCAAACATTCCGACAACAATAGCTGAGAGCATAAATTTAAAAATCGTCATGTCTTTTAATAACAATGCGGCAACTTGCTTGTCATAGCGCAAGACACGCCCTTTTTGTAATAAGAAACCAAAGATAACGCCAGTTGCTAATCCTAATAGTTGATCTATAGACATGATTAGCTTGCCTTTCTGTACATGAAGTTTGCGACGATGACGCCAAAACCAAAGAACATGGCTAATGCAACAAAGGAGCTTACTGATAACTGCATCATGCCGCTCAGTCCATGTCCACTAGGACAACCATCAGCTAAGCGAGCGCCGATCATTGCCACGATGCCACCCACAAAAGCAAATACAGCACGCTTTGGAACTGAAGAGCCAAAACGTTTTTCCCATAAAGGTGGCAAGCTTTCCAACTTAAAACTGCCATCCATTTTTGAGGAAAGCAATGCACCAAAAAAGATGCCAATCACCATGAGAAATTGCCAATCAATAACAACCTTTTCTTTTGCGTAATAAATATTTTGTGCAACATAACTGGGGTCTACCACTTGAACTGCTAGACCTGCCGCGCGAACAAAAGTAGTTGATGCCCCCAAATAGGTAGACTTGCCCATATAAATGGTAGTCAGATAGACAGAAACAATAGCCATTACTCCAACTAAGGCTCCTGCCAAATAGGGACTCCACCCTTTAGAGCTAGATGCTCTAGTTTGTTCTGGATTGATCATCGTAAATCCTTATCAGTGATTTGCTTTTAAGCTGTGGACAAAAGATTACTTAGAGCAACTGCCATTGCCACAGCCAGCGCCACAAGAATTAATGCCCAAGATTGGATACATTGGGCAGAACTTAAATAAGCCAGTTGCCAAAGGAACAATGCCAATCCAGCCCCATACGCCAACCACATTGCTTGCGGCTAAACCAACTAAGACCAGTCCAACAGAGATGCGTAGTACGCGATCGATACGGCCAACATTACATTTCATATAACCCCCATTAATTATTATTTTTACTTTGTTAAGACTATGCTCATAAGCACCAAGCCATTTGATCTATATCAATTACTTGTCTGCTTTGAGCGGTGTTACCACCCGAAGGTGGCTTCTACCCACGCTCAACTGATTTATCCGCAGTTTCTGCCTGACATCATTTGCGGGCTATGTCCTGCTGGCAAAGTAATGCCTTTTTCTTTGGCGCGCTTTTCCATCTCTGTATGTGTAGCTGTCATGATTGCTTGACGCTCTTCTAATGTCTTGGCATCAATCATCTTATCCATCATAGCAAGTCGCTCTGCTGGGGTCATCAGCTCTCGCATGATTTTCATGTTGGCGCTTTGCCCCATCATCTGACCTTGCGCCATTTGGCCGCGCATCATGCCTGGGCCCATGCCATTACCCATTCCACCCATCGGACCTGGCTGAGCATAGGCTACGGCCAATCCAAGACCCATGAGAGCAGCAATACTAATTACGATTTTGTTTACAGTTTTCATTTTGATTTCCTTATTCATTTAGTTAGTTATAGCAACAGCTTGAACCGCTCTTACAAGAACCACTTTTTGCTTTACTAGATACGTCTGTACTCACTTGTGCCAGATAGCCAATCTCTTCTAAAGCCACAATCATCTCTTTCACGTGTTGTGAGACATTACCTTTAACCTTGACTGCGCCAGAAGCAAGATCTACCTCAACCTTCTGCACCCCAGCAATTGAATTAATAGCTTTTTCAACATACTTTACGCAAGCACCACAAGTCATTCCACTGACAGTTAAATTGATTGTTTCCATAGCAACCTCCTTTGTATGGATTGATTATTCGCTCAATCGTCCAAAGGGCGTATGATTTAGATCATATGGATATCTATATCCCCGAACTGCTAAAGGAGCTCCTGCCCAAAGGACTATTGGGGCAATGTCATGCCCATCACTTTGAAAAAGGTGGCTACCTTTTTCATCAGGGCAAAAAACCTAAATTTATGTTTTTTGTAGTTTCAGGCGAGGCTGTTCTTACGAGAGCGAGTAGTCAAGGAGAACCCATCATATTACAGCGATGTAAAAATGGTTTTGTGAGTGAAGCCAGTTTACTAACAGATGTCTATCACTGTGATGCCATTGCCACTCAGAGTGGACAGGCAATAACTCTTCCTATTCATTCTTTAATAGATGCGCTAAAAAACAGCAAGTTCTCACTTAAATGGGTTCAATTACTCAGCAAAGAAATCATGCGGCTCAGAACGCAATCGGAACGGTTAGGCCTTAAAGATATTCGTAGTAAGCTAATACACCTCATCGAAACGGAAGGTAAGCAAGGTATCTTGATGCTCCAGTCCGATTACAAATCAATGGCTTCAGAGATTGGCGTTACACATGAGGCGCTATATAGAACGATGTCTACTTTAGAAAATGAAGGTTTACTGAAAAAAAATTCTAATTCATTAGAATTGCTTCTGAAGTAAAAAATAATCTCTTCAAATAACATTAAGGCGAAATCCATGTTTCATAGAATCATTCTTTTCATTATAAGTTTTGGACTGCTTTGTTGGGGAGCTCTTGCTCAAACGCCCCATACCCACCAACATGGCTTCACTAATGCCGAACAATGGTCACGGGTATTTGATGATCCTGGTCGAGATAAATGGCAAAAACCCCATGAAGTCATTCAAGCGTTAAATCTTAAATCAGATTCAATCATCGCTGACATTGGTTCAGGGACGGGTTATTTCGCTATTCGTTTAGCGCATATGGTTCCACAAGGCGCCGTTTATGGAGTTGATTCTGAGCCTGATATGGTTAAGTTCTTAAACGATAAAGCGAATAAACTAAACATTCCCAATTTAGTCTCTTTAAAAAGTGAAGAAGGTTTTTTTCAATTACCTAAAAAGGTTGATCTGGCCCTATTTGTTGATGTATTTCATCACATTGAAAATAGAACCTCCTATTTAAAAAAACTGCGTTCATCATTAAACCTTAACAGTCGAATTGCCATCATTGATTTTAAAAAAGATAGCCCACTTGGTCCGCCAAAAGAAGACCGTATTAGTCCTGATCAAGTTAAATCTGAGTTTAAGAATGCTGGATTCACATTAGTCCAAGAGTTTAATTTCTTACCAAATCAGTACTTCTTAATTTTTCAATAAATATATCGCCAAGTAAATCAGCGAGAATCTAACTGGGTTCATTGACTTACGAAATTTTTCACTCTTCTTACTTTAGACTTTATCTACTTATGCACATATTTGTTGATTTAAATCAAAGTAAGACTATAACCAATCTATTAATATAAAAAGATAGCCGCATATAGGGTATACATGCTAATTAAATGTCCGCACTGCCAAAAATTTAATCGATTACCACTAGACAGACTCAGTGAGAGCCCTATTTGCGGATCTTGTAAATCCAGTTTACTTTTATCTCCAATAGATGCCGATGAAGCCAGCTTTCATGAAATACTTAAATCGTGCAGGCTTCCAATCATTATTGATTTTTGGGCTCCCTGGTGTGGCCCTTGCAAAATGTTTACACCAACATTTAAAGCAAGTGCAACTAAATTTGGAGAAAAAATACTACATGTGAAGGTAGATACAGAAGCCAATTCATCCATTGCACAACAATACAATATTCGATCGATTCCAACCTTGACAATCTTTAAAAATGACGCTGAAATTGAACGGATTTCTGGTGCATTATTACAAGCACAATTAGAACAACTTATCTCTCGCTTTATCTAGTTAAACTAACTATCAAAAAAATACCGACTATCTAAATCAGTAAATGTCCGGTCTTAACAAAGATAGTACAACCTTCTTTACTGAAGGGTTGATGCAAACTCAAATGTGGGCTTCTAATCCATGACCCTGAAGGATACCGACCATGCTCATCTTCAAAAAATCCATCAACAACAAAGATTTCTTCACCGCCATAGTGCCGATGAGGATTGAAATAAGTTTGAGGCGCCCATCGAACTAAAGTTGACCCACTGCCCTGTTTCATTAGTGGCATAACATTTAGACCCGGAACCATACCTTGATACCATGGAGCTGTTTTCGTATCAATAACCTCGCGCTCCACTTGTTCTTGGCCAAGATGCCGCAACTTTACAAAAAGCGTACAGCCAGTTTCACTAAATGGCGCATGGTAAGAACCTGGCGGATTCATCACGTATGTGCCAGAAGGGTAATTACCAATCTCATCACTGAATATCCCATCCAAAACCAATATCTCCTCGCCAAATTCATGCGTATGTACTTGAAATTTGGAGTTTGGTTGGTAGCGAACAATGGAAGTTGCTTTTGCCACCTCACCTCCTAATCGCTCAAGCATTCGCCGCTCCACCCCTGACTCAGGACTTTGAATCCACGGCAAATCATGATGATTAATCACGACTTTTTTACTGTAATCCGCATTAATATTCATTTATTCATTTAACTGTTTAAAAACATATATCAGCATAACAAGCAAACTTAATCTTTGCTTAAAAGCTCTATCTCACCACTCTAGATGACTATTCTTTTACAGTGAAACGAAATAGGCATTTAAATCTGAATCTAGTATGAGCAATTTCAAAAGTGTTTCTTTGAATAGCGCTTAGTCCCTTTCAATCTAACAAATTGTCCTTTTAAGGGACACGTCATCACACAGGTATCAAGCGTTACATAACTAGACGCTGTGGCCAGTCACACATAGAAATACCTGTGAAACAGGATTTAGCATCCTGACGACTAAGGTTTGGCTCTAAATCATAAACGGGGGACAAAGGTATTTATTAAACTAGTTTTTTCGACGAACTTTTTTAATAGAGGTAATACCCATGTCTCATCTAGATTCTATCTTAGGTCTGCCTGATCTTTCAATCCTCAGCTTGTAAAGCTTAGTTTTTGGTAACGATTTTGGTAATTAGGGTGTTGTATCTCTACAAACCCTTATAAAACCTATTGACTTGGCGGAGAGGGTGGGATTCGAACCCACGGTAAGTTTGACCCTACGCCTGATTTCGAGTCAGGTACATTCGACCACTCTGCCACCTCTCCTGTTTACTTCTTAGTACTTACATGCGACTTAAGCACTTCTATTCCATTCATATATGGAATCAATACTTTGGGTATCCGAATACTACCATCTTCTAACTGATGATTTTCAACAAGTGCGACTAAACACCGGCCAATTGCTACACCTGAACCATTAAGTGTATGTATCAGCTCTGGTTTGGCTTGCCCAACTTTAAATCTCGCTTGCATTCTTCTTGCCTGAAAATCTCCCATCGTTGAGCATGAACTAATCTCACGATATGTATTTTGTGATGGAACCCACGCTTCTAAATCGTAAGTCTTCATACTTCCAAAGCCCATATCTCCAGTACACAGGAGTAGTCGTCGATAGGGGATTTCCAAGCCTTCTAAAACAGCCTCAGCATCAAGAGTGAGCTGCTCTAAAGCAGTTAAACTATCTTCTGGCTTGACCATTTGTACAAGTTCAACTTTTTCAAATTGATGCTGACGAATCATTCCCTTCACATCTCTTCCATAGCTCCCGGCCTCAGACCTAAAGCATGGTGTATGCGCAACAAATTTTTGCGGCATCTCTTCTGAAGTAAAAATTTTATCTTGCGCCATATTGGTGACAGGCACCTCTGAGGTAGGAATAAGATAAAAATTCTCTATCCTTGCCTCCCCATCTTCACCCTCTTCTTTACCACCCATTTTTCGCGGCACTTTGAAGAGATCATCTTCAAATTTAGGAAGCTGGCCCGTTCCGCGCATACTCGCAGCATTAACCATCAACGGAACATTTATTTCTTCGTACCCATGCTTAAGTGTGTGCAAATCCATCATATATTGGGCAAGCGCTCTATGAATTCTAGCTAATTGACCTCTCAACACGACGAACCTTGAACCACTTATTTTTGCTGCTGATTCAAAATCAAGACCATGCAACAAACCAATTTCTACGTGGTCTTTAATGGAAAATGAAAACTGCGGAGTAATGCCCCATTTTTTTATTTCTTGATTCTCAGTTTCATCTCGACCACTCGGCACAGACTCATGTGGCAAATTAGGTATGTTTAAAAAAAATTGATTTAACTCAAACTGGATTTTTTCTAAATCTTGAGATATTAATACTAAGGATTCATTAACAGTAGTTGCTTCGAGCATTTCACTTGAGGCATCCTCTCCTTTTGATTTTTTCATACCAATAGCTTTTGCTAATTGATTTCGTTTTCCTTGCAGTTCCTCTGCCTTTGCTTGAACTTGCTTACGACTGTTTTCAAGGCGAATAAACATCTCTTTATCTAAAATAAATTTTCGCTGCAGCAAACGCGCTGCTACAAATTCAATATCTTTACGAAGTAACTGCGGATCAATCATTTCTTAATACCTTTTAATTTATTGCAACTTAACGATTTCTGTTCCTGCCGGAGGATTAAATAAAAACCTATTTTGGTTAGAAACAGTATTTGTTTTTATTTTACTCAGTGTCAGCAACACTACATTACCAAAGTTATCTCTCAACTCCATCGCCTGTGGAAGATCATTACTCATCCCAATTCCTATTTTGCTATATGGAATATCTTCAATATTGGCTTTACCAACCTTAGGGGTCAATTCAACCCAAACTAAACCACCTTTTTCACCCACTGGGCTCAAATCAAAATACTTATCTAATGCAACATCCCCAAAAATAATTGCCGCTGGAGTGGCTGCTAACGCCTGACTGGATGGTCGATAAGTTGCTTGATTAAGGTCCTTATCCCATAAAATAAGCTGTTTGCCATCGGCTATCATTTTTTGCTCAAAAGGCTTTTGAACTTCCCAAATAAATTTACCTGGCCTCAAAAAAGAAAACTTTCCTTCAAGGGTTTTTGTGACTCGAGCCTTACCATCACTCCCCAACTGGGAACTGACCTGTTGCTGTATAAACTCGCCATCGGCACTCTTGACTTGTTGAACAAAGTTCTTCAGTTGAATCACGCCATCTTGCGCAAATAAAATATACGGTAGAACCATCGTTCCAAACACAAATAATTTAAGTGCATATGATAATTTCAACATTGATGTCAACTTAGTCTTTGCCGGTAGGTACGAGAATCTCTCGATTACCACTGCCAGACATTTTAGAAACAACGCCTGCACGCTCCATATCTTCAAGCATTCTTGCAGCTCTGTTATAGCCTATTCGTAGGTGCCTTTGCACCAAAGAAATAGAGGCGCGTTTGTTCTCTAGAACTATTGCTACTGCCTGATCATAAAGTGCATCAGCCTCACCACCAGCTCCATCATCGCCACCACCCTCCTCACTCTGTCCTTCAATGACATTTTCAATATAGTTCGCAGGACTGCGTTCTTTTAACCAATTCACGACCCGCTGAACCTCGTTATCCGACACAAATGCACCATGTAATCTAACAGGATGCCCCGTGCCCGGCGGCATATAGAGCATATCGCCCATTCCTAAGAGGCTTTCAGCACCTTGTTGATCAAGAATTGTGCGGCTATCGATCCGGCTACTCACCTGAAAGGATAAGCGTGTTGGAACATTAGCTTTAATTAGTCCTGTGATCACATCAACGCTAGGTCTTTGCGTCGCAAGAACAAGGTGTATACCTGCCGCACGTGCTTTCTGCGCAATTCTGGCAATCAGTTCTTCTAATTTTTTACCAACCACCATCATCAGATCAGCCAACTCATCAATCACAATAACAATCATTGGTGCTTTGTGTAAGGGCTCAGGATCTTCCGGCGTTAAGCTAAAAGGATTAAATAAGTGCGTGCCACTTTCTTCTGCGTCTTGAATTTTTTTATTAAATCCAGCTAGATTACGAACGCCAAATTTACTCATTAATTTATATCGGCGGTCCATCTCTTTGACCGCCCAGTTGAGTGCATTACTGGCTTGACGCATATCGGTAACCACAGGCGTCAGTAAATGCGGAATATCTTCATACATTGCCATTTCTAGCATTTTGGGATCAATTAGGATTAAACGCACTTCATCTGGCTTAGCTTTATAAAGAAGCGATAGAATCATCGCATTTATACCAACCGATTTTCCAGAACCTGTAGTACCTGCAACTAAAATATGTGGCATCTTTGCCAAGTCTGATACGACGGGTTGGCCCGAGATATCTTTCCCCAGTGCTAAGGTCAATAAAGAATTACTTGAGTTATAAACTTGTGAACTAAGTATTTCTGTCAAACTAATCATTTGACGTTTAGGATTGGGTACTTCTAGACCCATACAAGTTTTCCCGGGGATTGTTTCTACGACCCGGAGTGCTTGTGTGCCTAAGGCGCGATTGAGATCTTTTGATAAATTAACAATTTGACTTCCCTTAACACCTACCGCCGGCTCAATTTCATAGCGCGTGATGATTGGCCCTGGGTAGGCAGCAATCACTCTCACCTCAACACCAAAGTCTTTTAACTTTCGTTCTATTAAACGGGAAGTAAATTCAAGCGTATCAGCAGAAATGGTTTCAATCACCTCTGGAGGTTCATCAAGAAGGGACAAAGGGGGTAGCTCAGAATCAACAATTTCTGAAAAAAGTGGTTGCTGCTTTTCTTTTTCAACACGCGAGCTCTTTTCAACAACTGGATTTTGCCTAACAATATGAACGGGCTCAAAATCATCAAATTTTTCTAATTCTTCATCAACGATTTCTTCACGCTCAACAGCAGCAAGTTCACCAATTTTCCTATCCTCTTCTTGGTCTTTCTTATAACGAAGCCTCAAATAACTTAACTCCATAAATCGTCCTAATTTCTCTGAGATGCTAATCCAAGAGAAATGGAGAAATAAAGATAACCCTGCAAAAAATATAACTAATAAAAATAAAGTTGAGCCTGTAAATCCCAACAAGGCTTGAAGAGGATCGCCAATCATTTCTCCAATAACTCCACCAGGATGATTTGGAAGAGCTACTTTAAGCGAATGCATACGAATGGATTCAAGAGAAACACTTGCTCCCAAAGTCATTAGAAATCCTAACCATCTTACCAACCATGAATCTTTAATAGAAAATTGAGGTTGCGTTATTTGACTCGAATTTTGCTCTTGGGGGGACACTTTTTTCCAGCCATCCATGACCCTTCTCGCAAAAAGAATAACCCACCAATACGCTGAAATTCCAAAAATAAATAACATCAAATCCGAAATAAACGCCCCAGCCCTGCCACCAATATTTTTAACTGCTCCACCAGAATTATTCGACCAAGCAGGATCGCCTGTGGAATACGTCACTAAAATCAAAAACAAAGCAACGCAAGACGCTAGAGCTGCCAGCCATTTGATTTCTGACAGCAATTTATTGAAACGCTCAGTATTTTGAGAAGTCACTTGACCTATCCCCTGCTCAGAGGATTTGTTTTCGGGGTGCGTTGACCTTGTTTGAATTGGTTTTTTCGCCATAAAGTCATTGTAAACTCACGCGGACGAAGTGAAGCATATTTTCATCGCTTTCACAATCTTACAGACTTTCATATAATAGACCTATGACTACACTTTCTAAACACGCTAAAGTCCTGATCTTAGGCTCAGGCCCAGCAGGCTATTCAGCTGCTGTTTATGCTGCACGAGCAAACCTTAACCCTGTTTTAATTACAGGTCTTGCACAAGGAGGACAACTGATGACCACAACCGATGTGGAAAACTGGCCGGCAGATCCATCAGGTGTTCAAGGCCCAGATCTCATGCAACGCTTTCTAGAACATGCAGAACGCTTTAATACTGAAGTCATTTTTGACCACATTCATACAGCAGCCTTAACTGAAAAACCCATTCGTTTAGAGGGGGATTCAGGAACATACACCTGTGATGCTTTAATTATTTCAACTGGTGCCTCAGCTCAATATTTAGGGATCCCCTCAGAAGAAAAGTTTATGGGCAAAGGAGTCTCTGCTTGCGCCACCTGTGACGGGTTCTTTTATAAAAATCAGGATGTGTGTGTTATTGGCGGCGGTAATACTGCAGTTGAAGAAGCTTTATATCTCACGGGTATCGCAAAAAAAGTTACAGTTATTCATCGGCGTGACAAATTTCGCGCAGAACCTATTCTGATAGACCGTTTGATGGCTAGAGTTGCTGAAGGCAAAGCTGAAATCAAGTGGCACAGTCAAGTGGATGAAGTTCTTGGTGACGCCTCTGGAATGACAGGACTTCGGATTAAAAAATCGGATGGTTCCACAGAAGATATCCTCTCCCAGGGAATGTTTGTCGCTATCGGTCACAAACCCAATACTGATTTGTTCACAGGTCAAATTGATATGGAGAATGGCTATATCAAAACTCATAGTGGAACCGCAGGTAATGCAACGGCTACAAATATCCCTGGAGTATTTGCCGCAGGGGATGTCCAAGACCACATCTATCGCCAAGCTATTACTAGTGCAGGTACTGGTTGTATGGCGGCACTCGATGCTCAACGCTACTTAGAGGCGCTCTAACCCCCCTTTACTGTTCACGCATTACAAATTAAACAGCCGTCAAGATCAAACTTGACGGCTGTTTTCTATTGCAGTGAATCAAATCATTTTGCAGAAAAATGCATCAATGGCACGATAAGTAATGCCACGATATTAATGATCTTAATTAAAGGATTAACAGCTGGGCCAGCAGTATCTTTATAAGGATCGCCAACAGTATCACCCGTCACTGCAGCCTTGTGAGCCTCAGATCCTTTGCCACCAAAATGACCATCTTCAATATATTTTTTGGCATTATCCCAAGCACCGCCACCTGTACACATTGAAATAGCAACAAATAGACCCGTAACAATTGTGCCCATTAAGAGTCCGCCTAAAGCCTCCGGTCCTAAGAACAAACCCACCAAAATCGGGACAACTACAGGTAGTAAAGATGGCACAATCATCTCTTTAATAGCAGCAGTTGTGAGCATATCTACCGCGCGCGCATATTCTGGCTTTGCAGTACCTTCCATAATGCCCTTAATTTCTCTAAATTGGCGGCGTACTTCCTCAACAACCGCGCCAGCAGACCTTCCAACAGCTTCCATGGCCATGGCACCAAACAGGTAAGGAATTAATCCACCAATAAAGAGACCAATAATGACCATGTGATTAGATAAATCAAAACTAACGTGTTGACCTACCTTCTCAAGAGCATGAGTGTAGTCAGCAAACAAGACTAAAGATGCTAAACCGGCTGATCCAATGGCATAACCTTTAGTCACTGCCTTTGTTGTATTACCAACTGCATCTAAAGGATCCGTAATGTTCCTGACAGACTCAGGTAACTCAGCCATCTCTGCAATTCCACCGGCGTTATCTGTAATCGGCCCATAAGCATCAAGAGCAACCACAATCCCAGCCATAGACAACATCGCAGTTGCTGCAACAGCAATTCCATAAATACCTGATAGTGCAAATGCTGCGTAGATAGCCACACAAACGAAGAGTACAGGCCAAGCCGTTGATTTCATAGCAATCCCAAGGCCAGCAATAATATTTGTGCCGTGCCCTTTAGTGGATGCCTCAGCAATATGCTGTACAGGAGGATAGTTTGTACCTGTGTAATATTCTGTGATCCAAACTAGTACTGCCGTTAAAACTAACCCTACAATAGTTGAACCAAATAAACGAATCGAAGAGCCAGCTCCACCAGCAACATCATCCGGCATCAACCAATTCGTCACAAAGTAAAAGCCAATTAATGAGAGAACACCAGAAATAATGAGCCCCTTATATAAAGCTGGCATTACATTTCTCATCTCTGGAGTTGCTTTAACAAAGCTACACCCAATAATCGAAGCAATGATTGAGAGCCCACCTAAGACTAAAGGATAAGCTACAGCGGCAATACCAGCTGATTTAATTGTCAAAGCCCCAAGTACCATCGTTGCAATCAAAGTCACAGCATATGTTTCAAATAAGTCCGCTGCCATACCTGCACAATCGCCAACGTTATCTCCCACATTGTCTGCGATCACCGCTGGGTTTCTTGGATCATCTTCAGGTATTCCTGCCTCAACCTTACCTACAAGGTCAGCTCCTACGTCAGCACCTTTAGTAAAAATTCCGCCCCCTAAACGTGCAAAAATTGAAATCAGTGATGAACCAAAGGCAAGCCCAATTAATGGATTTAAGACATCTGATAACTCAGCCTGTGGAGACTGACTCTTTAGAAAGAGATAAAAAAGTCCTACGCCTAAAATCCCAAGCCCTACAACCAACATTCCCGTAATAGCCCCACCTTTAAATGCCACATTAAAGGCTTCTTTCATCCCTACAGTAGCTGCCTGAGCAGTTCTCACATTAGCCCTGACGGAAACATTCATCCCAATAAAGCCGCAAGCACCTGATAAAACAGCCCCGACAATAAAGCCAATGGCGGTTAAGGGAATGGCAGAAGTGTTATCTAAAAACCTATCTAAAAAGACTGCTATTAGCACAGCTAAAACGACTCCAACGATCCCTATCGTCTTGTATTGGCGAGATAAATAGGCAGATGCCCCCTGCTGTATTGCTTCTGCAATTTCTTGCATCCTAGCATTACCAGCGTCTTGAGAAAGGATCCAACTACGAGTGAATAAGCCATATAAAACAGCTAAAACACCACATCCCATTGCGAAATATATTCCGATATCGATTTGATTCATTCAAAAGTCTCCATTTTTTTTAGTTCTTATATGCTATAAGGTAACTCCAATTATAGGCAATCGTTATAATATAGAGATTAACCCTAGTTAACTAGCCAAAATTATGATTCATATTAGTTTTTTAATTGTCAATTCTCTTGGCCTGTTAATCCTAATGCCCTTTAATAATCTCTTGGAGAAGAAATGAGTCTGGATAACGTCAAGCCAGGTAGAAAAATACCTGAACTTTTTAATGTCATTATTGAAGTTCCAATGAATTCAGATCCAATTAAGTACGAGGTCGATAAAGAAAGTGGCGCAATTTTTGTGGACCGATTTATGGGAACGTCAATGCACTACCCCTGTAATTACGGTTATATCCCAAAAACGCTAGGCGAAGACGGTGATCCGCTAGATGTTCTTGTGATCACCCCTTTTCCCCTGATACCTGGCGTGGTTGTTAGCTGCCGAGCTATCGGTGTTTTAAAAATGGAAGATGAAGCCGGCGGAGACTCTAAATTACTGAGCGTGCCAGAAGATAAAGTTCTATCGATCTATCAACATTGGCAAAAACCTGAAGATATGAATACGCTTCGCTTAAATCAAATCCAACATTTTTTTGAGCACTATAAAGATCTTGAACCAGGCAAGTGGGTCAAAGTTAAAGGTTGGGAAGGCCCTGAATCTGCTCATAAAGAAATACTTGATGGAATTAAGCGCTACGATAGTTCTCTTTAAATAACTCTAAATTTGGCATGATGTCATAATGAAATCATGCCAAAGAATGCAATGCCAAACACTTCTAATTTAAAAATTGCGATTGCCCAAATGAACCCAATTTTGGGTGACTTAGCGGGTAATTGTCAAAAGATTTTAGAGCTAGCAAAAAAAGCTCAGCATTTAGGCGTTGATCTTTTAATAACCCCTGAGCTTTCCTTAACAGGATATCCTCCTGAAGATTTACTATTTCGAAATGCATTTATTGATTCAGTTAGTACTCATCTTAAGAAATTGATGATTGAATTAGCCTTCGCAGACAAACTGACTGTCATTGTGGGTCATCCCCAAAGACGTGATCTTGACCCAAATGATCAAGGCCTTTTTAATATGGCATCCGTGATCAAAAATGGGCGTGTCATAGCAAGTTATGCCAAACAAAAATTACCTAATAATGAAGTATTTGACGAGGTACGCTATTTTCAACCTGGTAAAGACTCTTGTGTATTTGATGTGAGTGGCGTCAAAATTGGCGTCATTATTTGTGAGGATGCATGGCATTCTGGCCCTGCCATGTTGGCAAAAAATGCGGGGGCCGAACTTTTAGTTGTTCCAAATGCGTCACCATTTCATCTTGAAAAAATCAATTTAAGACATGAGGTTGCAAGAACACAAGTCCTCGAAACTGGTCTACCCATGATTTACGCTAATTGTGTCGGCGGACAAGATGAACTTGTCTTTGATGGTGCGTCTTTTGTACTTAATTCTGCCGGTGAAATTTCTTCTTATTTTCCTCAATTTGAGGAATGCCTTGGTATAGTTGACGTCGTTAATGGCGCGCCCGTCCCGGGATCTATCGCACCAGTCAATTCCATCGAAAAGCAAGTTTATGATGCCCTTGTTTTAGGCGTAAAAGACTATCTCGGGAAAAATGGTTTCCCTGGCGCAATCATTGGCTTGTCTGGAGGTGTTGACTCTGCACTTGTTCTTGCCATAGCAGTTGATGCACTCGGTGCAGATCATGTTCGTGCAGTCATGATGCCATCACGATACACTGCTGATATTTCTTGGATTGATGCCCAAGAGATGGTTAAACGCCTTGGAGTTCAATATGAAGAAATTCCTATCTCCCCAATGTTCGATTCCTTCGAAGCTAGTCTAGCTCCGAATTTTAAGGGCTTAGCTTTAGATGCAACTGAAGAAAATATTCAAGCTAGAATTCGCGGTACGCTACTCATGGCACTTTCTAACAAAACCGGCAGAATAGTCTTAACAACAGGAAATAAAAGTGAAATGGCTGTTGGTTATTGCACACTCTACGGAGATATGGCGGGTGGGTTTGCTGTGATTAAAGATGTGGTCAAAACATTAGTTTATCGCTTATGCCAATACCGTAATCAAATATCAGAAATTATTCCAGAAAGAATTATTACTCGCCCACCTTCAGCAGAACTTCGTCCAGACCAAAAAGATCAAGACAGCTTGCCCTCCTATGAAATTCTTGATGGAATCATTGAACGTTATATGGAAAATGATACCCCTATCCAGGAATTAATTGATGCTGGCTTTACAACAGAAGATGTTGATCAAGTGACGCGCCTCATTAAGATCAATGAATACAAAAGACGACAATCGCCCATTGGCGTCAGAATTACACAAAGAGCTTTTGGCAGAGATTGGAGATATCCTATCACGTCAAAATATCGTGGTTAATACTGATGCAGATGCCTGTTATTAGCCTACAATAGAAGCATATATACGGAGAAATCTCATGAAGCTCATTACGGCCATCATAAAACCTTTTAAATTAGATGAAGTCCGAGAAGCACTATCAGATGTCGGTGCAAGCGGACTTACTGTGACAGAGGTTAAAGGCTTTGGACGTCAAAAAGGCCATACTGAAATGTATCGTGGTGCTGAATACGTTGTTGATTTTCTTCCTAAAATTAAAATTGAAATCGTGGTGGATAGTTCTAATGTTGAAACAACGATTGATACCATCTTAAAAGCAGCTCATACCGGCAAAATTGGTGATGGCAAAATCTTTGTAACACCTATTGAACAAATTATCCGTATACGGACAGGCGAAACCGACCAAACAGCGATTTAGCATACCGCTAGATGAAACTTTAAGTTCATGTTTAAGTTCCTAAGGATGTTAGGAACTACCTACAACTAATGCATTTCGACAATACACCCTCAAATCGCCGAACCGGGATCATTCTCTTTAGCCTAGTGACATTGAGCTTTGCAGGTTTGGATACTGCAGGTAAGTGGTTAGTCACTCACTTACCTGTCATTGAGGTAGTTTGGTTTCGCTTTCTCATTCATTTCTTGATTACTGCCGCATGGATTCTTCCAAAAAAAGGTGCGACTATCTTTAAGGTACAACAACCACGTCTCCAAGTACTCAGGTCCTTGATGATGCTAGTCATGACTGCACTAAACTTTTTTGCCTTGCAATATTTACAATTGGCGCAAACTTCTGCAATTCAATTTTCTACTCCGATATTAATTTCAGTTTTTAGCTTTTTTGTATTTAAAGAAAATTTACCTTTAAAAAAATGGCTTGCGATTTTAGGTGGGTTTATGGGCATCCTTGTTATTCTTAATCCTTTTGCCCACAACTTTCACCCAGCAATGCTGATTGCTGTAATTAACGCCCTGGTATTTGCCTCATTTAATTTAATGTCACGAAAAATGGCGTCCACTGAAGACCCTGGCATCACCATGTTTTTTTCTGCTTTAGGCCCAACCTTAATACTCGCACCATTTGCAATCCATGTCTGGCAAACGCCAGAAACTTCAATTGATATGCTCGCTATCTTTATCACCGGGCTCTTAGGATTCGTGGGTCATTTATTGCTCGCAGTGTCTTATCGTTTCGCAAAAGCAACTACGCTAACCCCCTTTATCTATCAACAAATCATTTATATGGTTTTCTTTGGGTTTGTAGTGTTTGGGCAATTGCCTCATTGGGATACGGTGTGGGGAGCAATCATTGTGATTGCAAGCGGACTCTATTTATTATTTCATGAGACGGATAGGAGACTGAAGTGAATACAACGATAAAACCAGTTGCGATAGTGACTGGGGCAGGAACCGGTATAGGTAAGGCAACTGCATATGCACTTTTAAAAGAGGGTTATAACGTTATTTTCGTTGGAAGAAGGCTAGATCGTTTAGATGAATCACTTAAATCATCTCCCCATCCTCATTTAGGTTCTACTTTTGCACTTGATATTGGAAAACCAAACGAAGTGCTGGCACTGTTTACATTTATTAGAGAAAAATTTGGCAGACTCGACCTTCTATTTAATAACGCTGGACAAGGCACACCAGCTAAGTTATTTGACGAAATAACGTTTGACGAATGGCAAGCTGTGGTCAATGTAAATCTGACAGGCGCTTTTTTATGCGCTCAACAAGCATTTAAACTCATGCGAGAACAACTCCCCCAAGGAGGTCGAATTATCAATAATGGCTCAATTTCAGCGCATACACCGCGACCTTTTTCTGCCCCTTATACAGCTACAAAACACGCTATTACAGGCTTAACAAAGTCCTTAGCGCTAGATGGTAGGCCTTTTGGTATTGCATGCGGCCAAATCGATATTGGGAACGCAGCTACTGAGATGACTGATCGGATGGCCTCTGGCATCATCCAAGCAGATGGCTCAACAAAACCAGAAATGCGAATGGATGTTAATCATGTTGCCCAAGCAGTTTGTAATATGGCAAAACTACCGCTCGAATCCAATGTACTGTTTATGACCATAATGGCCACAAATATGCCGTTTGTTGGAAGAGGTTGAAAAACTAGTGGATAATAATGTTTTACCCTAAATTTTTGGATAATTTGTATGAACGAATGGCACAAGGATTCAAAAGAAGAAATCAATAAGAAAATGATTACTCTTATTGTGATGCTCGCTGCAGCGACCTGCTTGGCAATTCTGTTTGCCCTAGCAGCTGCTCATATTGGGTTCGTATTAGGTTGATAGCCCTGTAATCCAAAATTTATTACTCATCTAGATAAGGTGGTTGAGTTAAAAACTCAAGAAACTAAGCGTAAGTAGTCTTGTTGATGCGCCAAACTTTTCTCAAGATCATCAATCGTTGCATAGATTTTTGATAGCTCTAAGTGAGCCTGTAATTGTATTGCAATCTCCGCCCGTGGTGCTCCGATGACTACAACAAAATTTGCAATGGCCTTACCCCATAGATTTTCCATAACACATAACTTCCCAAGGGCAAAATTCAGAATTGGGTCAGCAGGGTAGAGTCTTAACCACTGTTCTACCTGTTGCATTAATTGAATTGGTTTAATTTTTTCATCACTCATACCACTAGTGCATTTAGGATAAAGTTCAACCAAAGAAGTTTGTAATCCTTTCTTTAAGACAGCTTCCAAAATATTTTTCGCCTGAATTGTGTCACCAACCTCCAAAAATGCCTGCACAAACAGCTTAATTAAGCCAATATGCTGTTGCGTATCCAGCAGGTTTAATTCATCCCATAGACTTTTTAAAACCTTCTGATGAATACGCCCCGATTGAATCCATCGCGTGAGTCCTTCATGAATTCTAGCCTGCCCTAAAAGAGGAGGAAGATAATTTCTTTTAGTTAAACTATACGCAATTTGGATCATTTCAGGCCATTTCTGCTCAACTTGATAGGCCCGCATCGCAATATGTTGCACTAGGAATTGCCGAGCTCCACCCTCTTGTAATTGTTGAATGATCTCTAGAGCCCCCTTACCATCTCGATCATCAACAAGCATATCTGCTTGCAAAATCAATCGGGCTTGCTGGGAAGATGAAGTCTTTATTTTATTAAGATAATGATCTCTTTCAGAATATTTCTTTAACCGGTGGCTTGCAAATGCTGAAATCATCAAGCTCGTATCAGAGACAAAACTTGATAAACCTGCTTGCTCGGCAAATTTGATCGCCTTAGCATATCTACCCGCAAAAAGATGTTCTATGCTCGTAGATAAGGCCTTTGCAGAAATCAATTCCTTCTGATGTAATCGGTAATTTTTAGCACGGACTGGTAAATTAATTACCGTATCAATAAACCTAAAAAGAAAAAATAACCCGAAAAAACACACTAGAGAAATACTTAGAAAAAGATTCATACTTAAATCAATTCGGTAACTCGTCCAAAACATTGTGACGTGTCCATGATTACTTGAAGTTACCCATGCTGTCAAAACTGCTGAGATAGATAATATGACTAACCAAATGACAAAACGCATTATTTATTTACCCCAGCCTTATTAGGACTCTTTGATAGGGTACTTGCCTGAATCGATTGAATTTCATTACGAGCATCCGAAAGCGCTTGTAAGTACTCAATGACATTATTATTTTGTGCTGAAAATTCTTTTGTAACAAGATTCGAAATAATCTGAAGCTCAAGAGAAGCCTCTTTTAACCAACCATTCAATAACATTTGACGCGCTGTCAATAAACGCATCTTGAGCTCTTCTTTGAGCAACTTTTGACTGACTTGATCAATAGCTAATTGATGAATCTCAGGCGTATCAATGATCTGTATTTTAACTAGGTCTGTGAAGTACTCTTTTAGAGGGCTAAGGACTTTTTGGGAAGCGATACTCCACCAAAACATTTCTGAGTTAGGTAGCTCAGCTTTGGGTAAGACTGAGTTAATTTTAGGCTTAGGGGTCTTGACTGGAGGACTTCTAGATATCTCATCAGGACGGATCTCTAAAGCATCAACCCGCTCTAATAAATCTGAAACTTTCTTAAGAACCACTAAAGATTTTTCTAAGGTGATCGAAGATTGGGAAGTGTCGACGCGATCAGTATCTAAAGCCTTTCCTAAAATTTTATTGAGATTGTTTAACTGATTACTCGCAGTCGTTGCCGATATCTCTAGCGTTTGGATTTGTTTGCCCATACTGTACAACCTCACCACAAGGTAGGTGACTAATCCTGCCAACACAATAACAACTAAAGTTAAGATAATTTGCACAAGCTTTCTACTCCACAAGCCTTTTTCTTGATTCTTCCTTGTTTGCTGAAGATCACTAGAAGCTTGGGTAGGGGCTGAAGAGGATTGGGTCATACTTCTTTTTACCATCATTTGTTTTTAAAAAACCATTATCAAGCATTTACTTTAGCAAAATCTGTATTAACTTTGTGGTTATTCCAACATCCCCAGCTTGAGCGAGATGTACTTCACGCATACCTAAAGCCTGGGCAGAATCCGCCACACGTTGATGCGTCACAATTGCTACCGATTGTTTCAGAATAGACTCTGATATCTGTAAATCCAGAATACTTTTTGATAGGTTTTTGATTGATTCTGAAGATGTGAATACCCAAACCCACGTTGGTTTCTGATGTACCACGTTCACCTGATCTTCTTGATACAACTTGATGATGTTAAGCCAAGCTGGATCAGTAAGCGCTAGGGGAGTCCTTCGATAAATGGCTAATTCAGAATACGAGATCCCCCTCTCCTGAAACGACTTTGCCAATTCGTCACGACCACCTTGACCCTTGATGATCATTATCTTTTGACCTTCCCAAGAACTCACATGGCTTTGCATAGCACTCAAAAGTCCACTTGAGTCCCATTCGTTATCATTTTGGGGAAATAAGATTTCTTTAGGTTTAAACCTTGAGTCTTCTATGACCTGCGCTGTACCACCGCCAACCACAGCAACCCTTAAATGTGTTGGCCATTCTAGCTGATTAGCTAAAAGCATGTCATTAGCGACTAAAAAAGCATTCGGGCTAGAAAAGGTGACCCAATTCGAATTCTCTAACCCCTCAATTAATTGCTCTTTCAAACCTAATTCTGTATTTGGAACAATTTCTAGCAAGGGTAAGCCCGTTACCGGAATAGAAACACCCAGCAACGATGTAAAGTGCCCCACAAGAGAAACCAAGTGGTCCAACTGTGCCCTAGGGCGTGTGATGATAATTCGACAAGGCGGGGAATAAGTCATATCAGACACTTAAAGAATCCACTAGTTGTTGACCACCTTGAGCAATGAGTTGATCAGCTACGATTTGCCCGAGTATTAGAGCTTCATCCAATGAGGTGATTGCTTGAGTTGACGATGCTGTAATCAATTGGGTACCAGTGGGATCAGCTAACAAAGCCCGAAGTTCTAATTGGGAGCTATTGTCTTTATGCCAATTCGCATAAACCGCAATTGGAACCTCACAAGAACCTCCTAAGCGCCTCGATACTTCTCGCTCAGCTGAAACAGCCAATGTAACTTTATTATCAATGAGTGGGCGTAACCAATCAAATAAAGGCTTATTTTCAGAAAGTATCTCAATTCCTAAAGCGCCTTGCCCAGCAGCAGGCAAAGATTCCTCAATGGATAAGAAAGATTTGATTCGTGAAGCAAGCCCAAGACGCTTTAAGCCAGCTGCAGCCAAAATAATCGCAGCATACTCTCCCCGGTCTAATTTAGCTAAACGAGTATCTAAATTACCCCTAAGAGCCTGAATTTTAAGATGTGGATAATTTTTTCTAATTTGTGCCTCACGCCTAAGACTAGAAGTTCCCACAACCGCACCTGCTGGAAGTTCTCTCAATTGTGCAAACTCATTAGAAACAAAAGCATCCCGAGAGTCCTCACGAGATAATACCGCTCCCAAAGCAAAGCCCAAGGGAATCTCCATTGGCATATCTTTTAAAGAATGGACTGCTAGATCCGCCTGATGTCCCAGGAGTGCATTTTCTAACTCTTTAATAAATAAGCCTTTACCCCCAATTTTGGATAACGCCTGGTCCAGAATCTGATCCCCACGAGTGGTCATCCCTAAAATGGAGACGTCACACTCAGGATAAATGGCTTCTAACAGTGCTTTAACGTGTTCAGCTTGCCACATTGCAAGCCGACTTTCGCGAGAAGCAATGACTAATTTTTGGGGTAGCAATATACTATGGTTCATGACATCTTCTAATAATTCTCTCGATAATAAGTCTAATGCATGGTCAGCCAGGTTTTCTGAACCCGTATCAGAACTCGTCCAACGTTATACCGCCTCTATTAATTTCGACAAACGCCTAGCTCAAGTTGACATTCAAGGGTCCCTTGCTCACGCACAAATGCTTGCCGAACAAAATATTATTTCACAAAAAGACTTTGAACAGATTAAACAAGGTCTTAATGAGATTTTGCAAGATATCATTGAAGGACGATTTACTTGGCAAATCTCACTAGAAGATGTTCACCTCAACATAGAAGCCAAGTTAACACAGATGATTGGCGACGCAGGTAAACGACTTCATACTGCCCGATCTCGAAACGACCAAGTGGCAACAGATATCCGCTTGTGGTTAAGAGGTCAAATTGATGTTCTAGTGTTGCAGTTAATTGAACTGCGTACTGGCATGCTTGATCTTGCAGAAAAACATGCCGATATGATCATGCCTGGCTTTACCCATCTACAGGTAGCTCAACCCATTACAGTTGGTCACCATTTAATGGCATACGCTGAAATGTTCGCTAGAGATACTGCGCGTTTACAAGATTGTCGCAAAAGAGTCAATCAACTTCCTTTAGGGTCGGCAGCCTTAGCTGGAACAAGCTACCCGATTCATCGTGAACGTGTAGCAGAGCTTTTAGGCTTTGAAGGCGTTTGTCAAAACTCTCTTGATGCCGTATCTGACCGGGACTTTGCTATTGAATTCTGCGCTGTCACCGCATTAATCATGACCCATATTTCTAGACTATCCGAAGAATTAATTTTGTGGATGAGCCCACAATTTGGCTTTATCACACTACCAGATCGTTTCTGTACCGGTAGTTCTATCATGCCGCAAAAGAAAAATCCCGATGTACCAGAACTCGCAAGGGGGAAAACCGGTCGAGTGTATGGCAATCTCATGAGCATGCTCACCCTCATGAAAGGCCAAGTCCTTGCGTATAACAAAGATAATCAAGAAGATAAAGAGCCCCTATTTGATTCTGCAGATACAGTCCTTGATACTCTTAGAATTTTTACTGATATGGTCCCTCACATTGAATTTAATGCTGCAAATCTCAGAATTGCCGCATTAAAAGGCTATGCTACAGCAACTGATTTAGCTGACTATCTTGTAAAAAAGGGTATCCCTTTTAGAGATGCACACGAGTCCGTAGCAAATGCAATCAAATATTGCGTCTCTCATCAATGCGATTTGGCTGACCTTGATTTAAGAACATTAAGCATGGCGTGTGGGCTTGAAAAACAGTCTGATCTCCTCGGGGAGGATGTATTTGAGGTGCTTACACTTGAAGGGTCGGTATCATCAAGACTTCAAGTTGGAGGAACTGCTCCAACCCAAGTCCGCGCCGCAATTACTATTGCTCGAATTGACATCCCCCCCTCCCTAAAGTGAGAGGATTCCTACCACGCTTAGGCTGCAAGAGCATCGAAAGTCGTCTCGGTGGGTTCTTGCTTCACAGATCGATCTAACGACATCGGATCTCCACAAGAT
>Ga0194047_10000119_pt1 | contig 55332 bp, 33 predicted proteins | sample JunL225m_MetaG_2_FD_160070 | JGI IMG/M metagenome (GOLD analysis project Ga0194047, IMG submission 160070) | Anoxic zone freshwater microbial communities from boreal shield lake in IISD Experimental Lakes Area, Ontario, Canada - Jun2016-L221-5m | ecosystem: Environmental > Aquatic > Freshwater... | reverse complement strand
TCTATAATGAGCCCTTTAATAAAATCATAGAAAACTATGATAAATTTCAAAACCACAATTAATAATAATTAAAAACCTTCCGATGTATAGGTAATCGCGAGATAAATTTATGAGAAAAAAAATTAGTAAGCCTTTTAAAGCTAAAACAGGGAATGCATCACCTGCATCACATGCTCTAATTCAAAATCAGCATGGAAACATTCTTATGTCGAATTATAAATTCGACAAATTCTACAAGGCTTTAAAATCGTATTTGAAAAGCCACAATTTGCCGGTTTGTTTACACAAAGTACATTACACAAATGGCAATTTTAATCGATGTTATGGTAATACACGCATTGTATATGATGCTATAAAATTGACCAATAATGAATTGTGTGATATAACTTTTATACCACATGAAAAAGGTATTGAGTTGTCAAAAATTGAAATATTCAATCGATGTAATGGTCTTGGTACTGATTTTATGAATGCATTTGTAGAAATCTCTGCCAATACTCGTGTTGCAATCTATTTGATACCAGGTGTACTTAACAATAATGAGTATACAAGCATTGAAAGATTATGTGGTTTTTACCCAAGATTTGGATTTAAAAAACTAAATCTATCCAGGTTTTGGTCAAACTCTTATGTTAATGGAAACATAAGACCAAATCCAAATAAAATAAAAACAATAGAAACTCAAAAGTTAGCAAGTTAGGTAATGATAATAACATGATCTCTTCTAAAATTACTGATATGAATTATAGGACTGATGAATGAAAAAATAGCGTCAAACCCAAGATGGATGATTCATATTTGCTTTTTTAGTGCTTTAAGAGTCTGATTAGTGGGTGGACTTGCCAAACAAAAATGGCTAATCCACCCTTATTTTTTCTCTGTGGTAATAGCCGATATTATAATAAAATGAAATGAAGAATCGGAGATAGATCATTTAATATTAATCGAAAAAGCTTTCACTTTGAAAACAAAAGACAATTTTTACAGAGCATTGGAAAATAAGAAAAACAGTCCAAGTAGAATTATATGAGCTGATATTTGTATGTAATTAATTTATTTGCGACAGAATTTGTCATTATTACATAATAAACTTGATTAATTGCGCGATTAAATGCAGTTTCGAATCAGAATTTATTATAAAATCAGATAAATTCCCAATCTAATAAGCTCTTAAATCCCTTTTCTGAAACTTACTCAAAAATATGACCCAAAACATAAATTAATACAGGTTTTAAGCACAACTCATTTATTATCTACAAAATAGCTATCAGAAACACTAAGATTTAGTGATAAGTAGCACCTAAAAAGTAGATATACAATCATTAAAAAGGTTATTCGTTTTTGTAAGCAATAATTTTTTTTATACTTTTGGAGAACATTCTAAAACAAAAATATTATGAAAACTTTACCCAAAAACTATTCTGCATTGCATATGACAGATCATTGCTGGCAGTTGTTGAAATCAAGTGAAAATGGAGATGTTATGTTTTCAACTGGTATCATTGCAAAATGCAGAAATGTATCAGAAGCTTTATCAATCTTTAGTGATTACTTACCCAGATACGAGAAAATAAGTAAAGAGATTGGTAGTGTTGAGATTGACGAAACAGTTTTAGATAGCAATGGCAAACAACTGGTTTTAAATATTAATGTAGCTGAGAAATACTTTCTATCCGAACGTTTCGCCCCTGAATACATTATGAAAAGACATTTCATCCTGATGAGAATTCTCGATGAATCTTCGTGCGAAAAAGTTGTAGAAATCATTGCTGATACAAATGAAGAAGCTATTGAAAAAGCTAAGAAATTAATTTAGTTTGACGTTTACACAAAATATTGGATAGTTTCTACTTCAACATCATTATTACATCATTTGGGAAGTAAATGTTTTGAGTAAAATTATCGCTTGGAGAATTCTTTAAAAATAAGCAGGGTATAATTTTCTTACCTTCTGCGAAAGGGAGTTTTTCAGCTTTTGTTTGAAGTTCAAAAAGCAGACGTTCTGCATTCTCATTTTCAGTCCATTTACATTCTCCTACTAATAGGGCTTTCCCATCCATTGACTCGGCAATCAAATCAATTTCTATTCTTTCTGTTTTTGACACATTTCCCCACCAGCTTTGTGCTAAACCAAATGTATAGCCACCAATTTCTGAACCGGAAATAGCCTGTCTGCATAATTTTTCCCACCAATAAGAAGTATATCCTGATAACCGTTGAACAACTTGATTCATAACCACATCACCTTTGTCCAATTCAATTAATGACCGGTTCGGCAAAACAAAGCTGAAATAGAAACTCATAAAAGGGTCTGAGATTCTATAATAACTCTTTTTGGAGTTTCGTGGATTTTCACCAAAAGGTAATTCGCGTTCAATATAGCCAAGTTGAATTAATCGATCTAAAGGACCAGCCAGGCTTGTTGAAGGTTTTTCTAATCGCGCAGCAATCTCTGACATACGGTGAACACCATTTCCGATTAAAGAAAGAATAGTGTAAGACTGAGTTGTATCGCGCATATCATCCATAAACAATCGTAATGGCTCTTCAATTAAAATGCCTAAAGATGAGAATAAATGTGTCTTTAATGCATCCGTAAATAATGTTTCTTGTTGCCGAAGTTCCCAATAGCGTGGAACACCTCCCCAAACCGAAAACTCAGTGACTGCCTCTACCGCACTACACTGTAATACTTCCTGAAGATATGGAATCTTCATTGGTTTTATTCTCAATATCAAATCAGCACGTCCGTAGAGTGGGGCAGTGCTGTCGATTATTAATCCTTGCATCAATTGCTGTGAAGAGCCGCATATTATTAAGTGGAAACGATTGTCACCCTTGTCAATTAATTTTTGAATTATAGCAGGTAACTGAGGTGCACTTTTCACTAAATAAGGAAATTCATCCAAACACAATGTAATTGGATTTATTAATCTGTTATTTAGCATATTGAACAGACTTTCCCAATCAGGATACCTGACCTGATCAAAGCCCGGAATTCTTGTTGCAATCGACTGAGCTAAAAGTGCAATTTGCTGAGGGCTCTCTGCCTGATCCGCCATAAAGTAAATATCCGATTCATTCAATACTCGCTTTAGTAAAGTAGACTTTCCACAGCGCCTACGTCCATAAACTACAATAAACCCTGATTTACTGCTATTTATTATCTTTTTTATTCTGATTTGCTCCTCAGTTCTGTTTACAAATGTCATAGGTTTGTTGTATTTATGTAATTATGTAGCACAAAAATAATGTTTCTATTACATAATACAAAATAATTGTATGTGTTTCTTCAGTATTTTCATAAAATTATCAACATCTAATCTATATTTATTTTATTAAATATTAGGGGTTGTAAGACTAAAACCCTATTTTAGCCCCTGTAATCAATAAAACACTCAATGGACACAGATAAAGAAATGGCTGAATATATCTATTCAATCCTTTTATCTCAACCTATTATATTAATGAGTTGGGGATTTCAAAGTCCACAAATAATACAAAATGGACTTTTCTTTTTTGTCAATGGATTCAAACACAAAGGTAAAGTCTCAATTCAGTACAAAGAAGGTCAGGATTTATTTAATGTTTATTTAATGGATGAGAATTATAAATTAGTGGATACTATTCCTATGGTTTATTTCGACCAACTAGTAGAACTGATTGATGAGAGGGTTGAGAAGACTGATGATTATAATAATATGGTTGACAATGAATACTTCAAATGAAATGATTATGAGCGATAAAATTATTTACCAATTGGTTATTGATGACCTGCAATTTGTGGCAACAGAAACCATCAACAGAAAACTAACTCCTGATGAGGTTGAAACAATTGCATCTAAGATAGCTGACCGAATAGATTGGTACGATACTATCTCATTGGTAATAAGAGAAAATTTCGAGAAAACAGAAAATTGAATTATATGGATGCTTTTGAATTTGTGTATAGCTACGATAAGTTTATTGAGGAAATTGAGCAAGTCATTAGACCTGAATTATTACCAATTCTTGAAAAATTGAAAGAAACAGACCCTCACGACCTTGTTACTCCCGAAACCTGGTTTGTGAACACAAATCAGGCCAGAGGTTTTGTTTGGAGTTTGTTTTTGCAGCATGTCAGAAAATCCCAGGAATAAAAACATTCACTTATTATAATACCGAATTTTATACATTTGAGTTGTATATATAAATAAAGGATAGCTGATATCAGCTATCCTTTATTGCATAATAAAGTCATTGAGAACTATAAATTTTATTTATGCTTGATTCGTTTTAAACGGATCATTACTCAAATACTCAGGAGTATTTAAATGTGCTTCTCCGGGAGCGTGTGGAGGAGTTGACTCCAGTTGAAGTGCTATCTCATTGTCTAATTCAATACATTCAACTATTGGAGCATTGTAGCTTTGATTTTTTGTGTTCATATTATTTGATTTTGATGGGGTAATTTTAATTTATATACTCAAGTCTCATCACTCTGACATAAGTAATGAGACCTGAATTTTGCAAACAAAACAACACTTTTCTTTTTATAAAAAATCAATCAATTATTATTTTTCTGGTTATACTTTTGCCTTCAAATGTCACTCTTGCTAAATATGCACCTGAAACTAAGCCTGTATTTAAGTCAATAGTTGATCCGGTCAGATTTCTCGAGATTATTTTCTGACCAACAGCATTGAAGACTTCAAGCATAGTATTATTATTTGTAATACCGTTTACAACCAACTGTCCGTTAAGGCTTGAAATCCATATATTATTATTTTCAGGATTAATGCCGGTAGTAACTGAAGGTGCGCGGAAAATTAATGTGAAACGGCTGGTATTATTACTTGTTGCAGTTGAAGTGAATGAATAACTACTGCCATCGCTTAAATCAGTAGTAACAGGATTGTTTACATCAGCATAATCTTTGAGAATCACTTGTGTACCCTGAGCGAAGTTTGCTATTTGTGATGCTTTGATACTGAAAGTACCTGCAGTTACTGTATTAAATCCTAATGGCATTTCGGTATCGTAAGATATAGTATTCAATCCATTAATTGCTAAATTTTCGTTTCCTGCTACAGTATAGATTTCAGCTACTGAAGCAGAGTTGTTGAACATTTTTTGAGCGTCATACGAATCAAAACTATTCGATGCATCCTGATTGAAATACAGTACTGTTTCATCGGCAATAGCATCACTGTTTGTTACCTGCAAACGGAGCATTTCTTGTGAAATACTTTTTAAAGCCGGTGCTTTTAGCGGATTAGCACTTTGATGCGATTGCACAGCGGTACTGAAATCGAGTGTAGTTCCATTCGCATTGGCTCTTACCCAGAAAGCCTGCATTGGTGCAATAGTAGGGCTTGTCAACTCGGGAGTGCCCAGATATGAACCGTTACTATTTAGCAAGCATGTCTGGAATGTATAGACATATTTTGTGCCATCCCAGGTAGCAGTACGATACCATATTGTATTCAGGGCATTTGCAGCATCAGTGATTGACTTAGTAATGGTGGTATGTGCCGTATATGGATTACCTACCAGATTGAAACCTTCTTTAACCTGACCTGCAGTCCGGCTTAAGGTGACAGAACCTGTTGTATTCAATGTTCCGTTGAATGTAACTATTCCTGTAGAAGCCGGATTGACAACATAACCTTTCATAAGGGATAGATCCGTAGTTGAATTCGTAATGGATGTCCAGGGAGCCGAAGTTCCGTGCACTTCATCGTAGCAGTACAGTGGTTTGTCAGAAGTAGCTGAAAATACAGCACTTTTTGATCCCGACACCGGGCTTGATACATACCAGTTTCGACCTGATGTCAGGTATTGCTGCACACTGGTACTGCCTGTTGTTATAGTTCCCCCGTTATTTACTAGCGTGGCTGTTCCTGTTGCATCGCCCAGAAGTACAAAAGCACCAACAACGCATATTGTTTTTCCTGATGCCAAAGTGAGTTTTGCTCCAGGAATAAGTGTCATTGATTTGACAGTTGCATCAACATCAATCGTAAGTTCACCAGCTGATACTGTTACATCTATATCTGAGTTAGTTGATAATGAAGAAATATTTGTATTTGAATTTACGGTTATTGGTGAAGCTGCAGGGGTAATATCTTGAAGACTTGCATCGTCAAAATTAATATAGATTTGATTACCAGAAGCCAAGTTTGCCCAAATTTTTAAAACATAACTTCCCTGAGAACTTATATCAAAATTAGTCATAATCTTTTCCCATTGCCCCGGATGAGCGTTCTGCATTGGTATATCATAAGTTACATTACCTACAGACAATTTTAAAGGTTGAGCACCACTCTGCCAACTTGGCAAACTAGCCCATATTGAAAAAGCATATGTTCCTTTTTTTAAAGTTACCGTCTGTGATATTGATGAACTATGTGTATCATCATCCATAAAAAATGCAGTTTGATTTCCATCGTAAATAATTGGAGCATAATGACCTGCTTCAGAAGTTATTCCGCAATTATTCCAACGACCTACAAATGACCATGCTGAACCCTGAGGAATTTGTTGTGTCCCATTTACAACTAAAGCTTCAAAACCGCCATCGGTAATTAATGGAGCATCTAGTGTTGTAACATTCAATGCTGTACTGGCTGATGATGCATTATCTGCTGCATCGCGAGCGACTACTGTCATTGCATAGGTGGTAGAGCCTGACAAGCCAGTTATATTCAGACTTGTTGATGCAGTTGAGCCTATCTTAGTACCATCTTTATAAACATCGTACGCTATAACTCCCACATTGTCTGTTGAAGCATTCCACGAAAGAGTAAACCCAGTAATAGATATGCTTGAAGAACTTAAGTTTGATGGTGTCGACGGAGGTGATACATCTGAAATAGCAGCATTTGTTGAAACATTTAATGCCGTACTCGCAGACGATGCATTTCCTGCTGCATCTTTTGCAATTACTGTCATTGCATAGGTAGTTGAAGGCGATAAACCTGTTATATTCATACTTGTTGAAGCGGTTGTACCCACTTTCACTCCATCTTTATACACATCGTATGCAGTTACTCCAACGTTATCGGTAGAAGCATTCCAGGACAATGTATAGGAAGTTGAAGTGATAGAGCTTGATGACAATCCGTTTGGTGTTGAAGGAGAAGTTACATCGGCTACTAAAGGAGTTACATCTGCAAAAGTTTTTCCAATTCGCATTTCATCAATTGAAACAGAGTTTGCATTCGAATTTAAATACATACCTATTGAATAAAAAAGCAATGGCGAAGTTGATGAAGCTGTTGCAGCAGCAGTAGCAGGAGTTACGCCTAATGTAGGGTTAACATATAAGGTGATTGTAGTATTTGATGAAGCAAAGTTTACTTTTGCAGCAATTAAATAAGTTGAACCAACAGTTGCATCAATAGAAGATAATGTATTCGTACCATTAATACCTAATCCCCATTTACCAGCACTTCGGATTATATTCAGATTCCCCGATTTTGTCTCCCATGCAATATGTGATGAATTTAACCATATTTGAAAATCACCATTTACATCAGGTCTCACTAACATGCTAAACCACAACTCATTACTTCCTCCTGTTTTGTAACCGCAAGTTAACCATTGTCCATCACCATTAAAATCATCAAAATACTGTGACGGATAAGTCATTGGGACAACTACACCAGCACCAGTCCATCCACCACCACCTTTGAAATATTCAGCATTGGATTGAAGAGAGCCATAGGTTAAAGGTGATGTTGAAGCTGGAGCATAACCTGCTGTAGCATTTTGCATATCCCAACGGTTGGTACCGCTAATTATCTGTCCATCGGAATAGTTTCCAAAAGATTCCGACCAGTACAATTGTGCATTTAAAGCATTTTGAAAAAGCAAAATTGCTATTCCTACAAAAATAAAATTAATTTTTCTCATGGCATTTTTATTAAATTAACAAATTATTTATCATATCACTGATGCATATTTGAAAAAAATATACAGAATATTAATATTGAGTTCATTCTCATATATAAGTTAGCTTAAAGCTTGTTCATTTTGAAATTTTGAGCGAATAATGGATGTAAAAATATAGAATTTGAAACAAATGAATTAATACATTTATAGCAAAAAATAATACTTTTTCTACAGAATATAAACCATAATAACCTTACAAATAGAATATTACAAAAGAAGTATCCTAACGGAAAATACCATTAGGCTACTTCTTTTGTAATATTCTCTAATTATTTTTTAATGATTAACTGTCTCACTTTTGTCTCACAATTAGAAACTATTTTTAACATATAGTTACCATTATTCAGGTTAGCAAGACTAATTCTTGAGCCATTTTCTAATGATTTATTAGCCATTAAAACTCTACCTTCCATATCAATTATGCATAAATCTGCTTTTGCTCCATTTTTACCAGTTTGTAAAGTTAAATATTCAGTAGCCGGATTTGGATATACAGAAAGCGAGAATTCATTTAAATTATTTATGTTTGTTGATATTCCTTGGGGTGTTACATCTGAATAAGTTTTACCAATGCGCATTTCATCTAGTGAAACAGAGTTTGCATTTGAATTTAAAAACATACCTATTGAGTAGAAAAGCAATGGTGAAGTTGATGTAGCTGTGGCAGTCGGAACAGTTGGTGTTGTTCCAATTGTTGGGTTCACATATAAAGAAATTGTAGTATTTGATGCTGTAAAGTTGACTTTAGCTGTTAATAGATAAGTAGTGCCGACAGTTGCATCAATAGATGATACAGTTGCTGGTGCTGTGTCAGGACCATCAAGAGTTAAACCCCATTTACCTCCTTTTCTAATAATAAACAGATTACCAGGTTTTTGTGATTCCCATGGTATATGCGAAGAATTTAACCATATTTGAAAATCCGCATTCACATCAGGTCTCACTAACATACTAAACCACAGTTCATTACTTCCTCCGGTTTTGTAACCGCAAGTTAACCATTGTCCATCTCCATTAAAATCATCAAAATACTGCGATGGATAGGTCATTGGAACTGTTACACCAGCAGCAGTCCAACCTCCACCACCAATAATATATCTGGCATCAGTTTTAAGGTTACCATAAGTCAGAGGATTTACCGATGTAGGTGCATAACCTGCTGTAGCATTTTGCAAATCCCAACGATTAATACCGTTAATAATTTGACCATCAGTATAACTTCCAAAAGACTCAGACCAGTACAATTGAGCTTTTAAATTGCTTTGAAACAGCATTATTGCTATCCCACATAAAATAAATGTAATTTTTTTCATGATATTTTTATTTAAATAATTAATAAGTTATTTTTATAATTTATTGTTTTAGTTCTCAATAATTATCAAACATTTAATATAAAGTGTGTCTAAAAAAGATCTTCTTTGGCTGAAATATTTCGCAAATTTTATCAGTACAAAAATATATAATCGTATAAAATAAAACGTGTCCATTTTTAGCTAAATATGATACTTTTTCAACATTTGAACTTCCCAAAATTGGTGTTTATTATTTTATAATTAGATTATAGGTGTTCTCAGTGCGAAGTTTCATTTTTTCTGAATCAGTTAATCTAACACCAAGATAGGTGAGGTTCTCTATTTTAATATTTGAGACACTCTTATCGTTGCTAAAACCATTAAAAAGCGAGAAGGGTAACAAGCCTCCTACCACGTGGATATTGCGAAATGTTACATTACTGATTTTACCTCTAAATTGGCTGTGATACTCCTCCTTACCCACTGGCATCTGCTGTACATTATCCCATGCGCCATGAATGTAAAATTTATCATTATAAGCATCGTCTTGAATTCCATCGGGGCTATATTTTGAGAAAAAGATCGATAAATCAAATAACTTTTGAACAACATCTTCTATTCGGATATCTTCAAAGGTGATATGGTGCACATGTGCAGGACCAGCGTTATGAATACTTAATGCAGCTCCAGCACGTTCGGTATGAATGATATCAATGTTATGGAAACGAATATTTTTTACCTCTTTCGACCACAATTCGAATCCTATTTCAAGCGCATTACCCCATATAGAATTCCACAACACACTGTTTTTGACAAGAATATTATCAGTCGATTCATCGAAGGGGTAATTACCGTGCGATTTTATTGCGATACAATCATCTTTGGTATGAATAAAGGCATTATCTACCACTACATTTTTACACCGCACGATATCGATACCATCATCGCTATCGCCTTCCGAAACGATCTTCATTCCATTTAATTGAATATCAGAACAGTGAAATAATGCCACCTGCCAAGTTGTTCCATTTTGAAGGATAATATCGTCAATGCTCACATTTTTACAATCGGTAAATTGAAGAAATCGTCTCTCTTTTTCCTCTTTTTTAAAATTGAGAGAGCCATCAAGAATTCCCCTACCACATATTTTGATATTCTTCTTATTATTGGCAAAAATAGATCCCTGTACTATAGCTCCTCCTTCGATATATACCGTTTGATTATCCTTTAATTCAAGATTCACATTTTTGTAGAATTTCCCGTTTTCAAACCAGATTACATTTTTGTCATTTTTAAGCGGTTTCACACTTTCTGGTTTTCCAGCAAAGATAAACAGCGGTTGTTCACGAATGCGACCATTCAACTCGACACTCAGATTTTGTGGCCTTTTCATTTTGAAAGAAAAAGAGTTCCCGCTCGTATAGACGGGCTTAATATTCGATTGAAGAGGTCGAATATCTACCCAGCGAGCATCAAAAAAAGAACTACTTACCTCAACATTCACCTCTCCAGTGAAATCGAAGGTTGCATAGGAACCAATGGGTGTATCGTAAACAGGTACGTTTATTCCATTCACCTTGACATTATAATACTTCTGCGACACCATTCCAGCAGGTGGCTGCCAGCTATACACCTCTGCATGCAATGCCATGCAAGTTGCAATAAAAATAAAAACAATTAGATTCTTCATTGTATTTTACGCTAATAAAAAGATTATCCTAATACTACTACCACTTCGTTTTCGTTATCCATCAAGTCGAATGGAACAATATTCCCTTGTAGGGGTTTGTTATTGATCTCTATCGATTTTACCCCTTTTTCAACGTGTAGTGGATTTGTTACTTTAATGGTTATATTCTTGCCTCTAAACTTCCGAAATGCTTCAAATCCCGACCAACTTGAGGGAATACATGGATCGATTTTTAATCCTTCAACAACGGGCTGAATACCTAAAATGTATTGTGTAGCTGCCACAAAAGACCATGTGGCAGAACCTGTTAACCATGGCACACGCGATTTTCCATACCGAGGACTTGATTTACTATGAGTAGATTGGCAAAAAACATAAGGTTCTACCTCTCTGATTTCGGCTCTGGTGTTATAGGCAGAAGGTAGGTAGTTTCTGAAATATTCATACGCCCTATTACCATTTCCAGACAACGCTTCTGCTATTACTGCCCAACCTTGTGTATGAATAAAAATCCCTGCATTTTCTTTCATCCCAGTATTGAATAGGGCTGCTCGCACAATATTATAATCGGTTTCGGTGTAAGGTGGATCGCAAAGCATAACGCCATATTCTGTGGCTAAGCGGTCGCGCATACTTTGTAAGACCAAAGACCGTTGCTCGCTGCTGGCTGCTCCACTTATTATTGCCCATACTTGTGGATTCATAAAGATTTGTCCCTCTTCACTCTCTTTTGACCCAAACTTAAATCCATCTGCTCGATAACCTCTTAAAAACCACTCTCCATCCCAGGCATGTTTTTGGATATTCTCATCCAACCTGTTGAGTAGGGGTTCTGCCCACGCTTTTTCTTGTTCATTACTGATTAATTCGCAAATCTCGATATATGTCTTTAAGGCAAAACGAAGTTGCATCGCAACAAAGGTTGATTCACCATCGTGTCCAAATTTCAAACAGTCGTTCCAATCGGCATGCAATCCACATGGTAATCCATGACTTCCTGAACGGTCTAAATTGAACTGAATAGCTGATCGCAAGTGACCTAAAACGGTTGCTTCTCCTTTATCGGAATAGGGAAGAGTTTTATTGTAAAAGTCGATATCTCCTGTCTCGTTCACATATGCTGGAACACTATTGAAAAGCCACAAACAGTCATCCGAACGGTATTGGCTTTCGGTAGGCGAAATTTCAGTGCCGGGCTTATGTAGTACCTTGTTAATTACAGGCATAGCGCCACCAGTCGAAACCTGACCAGTGATCATTAATTCTAATCGTTCTCTCGCTTCATCGGTAATGGTATGCATTACTCCTAATAAATCCTGCACACTATCGCGATACCCTAATCCATCTCGTTCGCTGGCAGAATAAACGAGACTTGCCGCTCGACTCCAGGCATACGTTATTAAGCAGTTGTAGGGACTCCACATATTGATCATACTGTTGAAATCAGCATCAGGAGTGTTCACTTTAATACCGTCTACTCTACTGTGCCAATATTCTTTTAGCTTGGCAAACTCGTGATCTATTGAAGCAATATTCCCAAATTTATCAACGATACTCTTTCCCTCAATCTCTGCCTTCCCGACACCCATTAGGACAAAGAAATCTTTGGATTCACCAGGTTGAAGTTGGGTATCAACTTGCAATACTCCACATAAATTATCGGCAGCGGCAATAAAATTGGAACATTCACCTTTTTCCACAACCTCTGGATTAGCATAGGTGCGATAATTCCCAATAAATCGTTGTAAATCGGTTTCAAATCCTGCAATTTCACCTCCAACAAATGCTAAAAATGAGTATCTCCCTTGGTCTTTTTCATTGAAGTTGTCGGGCATCATCGGGATATGGACATTAGTTCCGTGACTGATAATATTATCAATTACATCCATTTTTCCCGTATATTGGGTGTATTGCAAATTGAGCAAGTCATCCATTGCATTCCAATTGTTCGCATACTCCACGAAAGAGAACATACTCAATTCGCGAGGTTTTGAACTTTGATTTGTGACTCTTATATGCCAAACTTCAAAGTTTTGATTGAGAGGAACAAAATAGCGTGTTTCGGTTTTAATTTGTGCATACTCCGACTCAATAATTGTATAGGCCGATCCATGTCGGCAGATACTTTTGTACTGGTCGAGAGGCTTTCCAACCGGTTGCCACGAACCAGACCAGTAGTCTGCGCTCTCTTTATCTCGTAGATAAATATACCTTCCTGGTTGATCCATCGGTATGGAGTTGAAGCGCATCCGCATAAACCTCCCTTGTCCACCCGATTTATAAAAGCTATACCCTCCGGCATTATTTGTAATAATAGCGCCATATTCAGTTGATCCCAAATAATTACTCCAAGAACGAGGGGTGTTGGGTGACGTAATTACATACTCTTTTTTTTCGTCGTCAAAATATCCGTATTGCATAATCTATATGTATCTTCAAATTGTATTATTCAGAAAGCTGAAAGGTTCCTCGTAATCGAATATCTTCTGACGAGGCTCCTATCATAAGTTGAAACCGACCAGGCTCAGCAACCCATTGTAATTGATTGTTGTAAAATGAGAGTTTCTCTTTATCGATTAAAAAACGAACTTCTTTCCTTTCGCCAGGCTCCAATGCTATTTTTGCGAAATCTTTCAACTCCTTTACTGGCCTCACTAACGAGGCAACTTCATCGCGAATGTATAGTTGAACCACCTCTTCTCCTTTCAATTTTCCACTGTTTCTAAGGGTTAATACGATCTCAATTTTTCCATCTTGTTGCATTGTGTTCGAACTCATCTTTAAGTCTGAGTATTCGAATGAGGTATAGCTCAACCCAAAACCAAATGGATACTTTGGTTTGTTACTCATATCAATATAGCCAGATTTGTAGAAATCGACAATTGGATTTACCTTTTCTACGTCTTTCGGTCGGCCAGTATTCAGGTAATTGTAATATAAAGGAATTTGACCTTCAGACTGAGGAAATGTCATTGTCAATTTTCCAGAAGGATTGTAATCGCCATAAATTACCTCAGCAATTGCATTTCCTGCTTCACTGCCTAACCACCAAGTATAAAGGATAGCTTGCACATGATCAGCAGACCAATTAAAGATCAATGGGCGACCAGCATTTACTAGTAACACAATTGGTTTTCCGGTAGCGTATATCGCTTTAATTAAATCTTCTTGCACACCGGGTAAATGTATGATAGCTCTACATCGAGCTTCACCGCTCAGCTCCTTCGACTCTCCAACACTTAGAATGACTACATCTGCTTTCTTCGCAATCTCGATTGCCTCTGCAAAGTCTGCTTCAATTGAATCATTTATATTGCACCCTTTTGCATAAAGCAAATTACCTTTCCCAACTTTTTTCTCCAATCCTTCATATTGCGAAACCACATCACTATTGTCGGGCCATTCCACATTCCAACTTCCAAGCATATCTGCTTTGGACTTTCCAAGCGGTCCGATTAAAGCTACTTTTTGATTTTTAGAAAGAGGCAAAAGATTCCTTTCATTTTTAAGTAAGACGATGCTTTTTTTAGCCATTTCTTTTGCCGATAATCTGTTTTGGGGGTCTTCGAGCACACTCTTTTCTCGTTTTTTATTTGAAAACTTAAATGGGTCATCAAAAAGGCCTAATTCAAATTTCTTTAACAAGATTCGTTTTACCGCTTCATCTACAACAGAAAGTGGTACTTTCCCCTCTTTCACTAAATCGGCAAGGTGTTTTTTATAGGCCCTGCTTTCCATATCCATATCGTTGCCTGCTATAATAGACGCATTTGCTGCTTCTCTCAAATTTTCGACAAAACCATGTGTCTGTATTTGACCTATAGAACCCCAATCGCTAACAACAAATCCTTTAAAATCCCATTTTTGTTTCAAAATATTACGCAATAAATAGCTATTTGCTGTGGCTGGAACTCCATTTACGTCGTTGAAAGAATTCATCACCGTAGCGGCTCCAGCATCAACGGCTGCCTTGTAAGGTGGAAGATAAATCTCCCAAAGAGTACGTTCACTAAGGTCTACGGAGTTGTAATCCCGCCCTCCAATGGCTGCTCCGTATGCTGCAAAATGTTTTACACATGCCATCACAGCATCAGTGCTTCCAAGCTCTTTGCCCTGAAAACCTTTAACACGTGCTTTCGCAATAGCACATCCTAAATAGGTATCTTCTCCTGCACCCTCCATAACTCTACCCCATCGTGGGTCACGCGAAATATCGACCATGGGAGCAAAGGTCCAATGTATACCCGAAGCAGCCGACTCCTTAGCTGCAAGGTGAGCTGATTGCTCTATGGATTGCAAATCCCAACTACACGATTCGGCAAGTGGTATTGGGAAAGTGGTTTTATAACCGTGAATAACATCCAATCCAAATAACAACGGAATTTTTAAACGAGATTGCAAAGCAATTTTTTGTATTGCTACCGTTTTCTCAACTCCTCTAAGATTTAACATAGAGCCAACTGTTCCCAGTTTTACATCTTCCATTTTATTTGTATCGGGTGTTGTTGGCCCTGTTGCCCAAGAACTTGCGTATTGATTCAACTGGCCAATTTTCTCTTCCAGGGTCATTAATCTCATCAATGAATCAACCCTTTCGGCATTGCTCTTCTTGAGTGTAATTGTTGCCGTGTTTGGCGTGTTTTTGTTTATAGAGAGAAGAGATGTTGTGTTAATTCCTAAAAATAATAGTACGATTATCTGTGCTTTAAATTTGTACATTAGATTTCAATTTCGGTATTTCTACTGTTCTATTTTTGTTTTAGTTCAGCTAATTCTTTGTTTATTTCTGCCACCTTTGTTTCATCCAATTGATAAAAGAGAAGTGCTAATACTGCAATTAAACTCCAAATTGCAGGCATAATGGCAAATAAAATACGAACGCCTTTTTGGGTATCTAAAGAAACTGGAGCATTAGCTACAAATCCAAAATACGCCAATAGATACCCTCCAAGAGCTCCTCCTATAGACCAGCCAAATTTTTGCGCAAAATTTGCCGAAGAATAGATCAATCCTGTTGCTCTACGTCCCGTTTTCCATTCCGAATAGTCCGCCGTATCAGCATACATACTCCACATCATAGCCATAGCTGGACCAATAGATAAATTGCATAGAGCTTGAAAAAGAAACATCAGTGTAATCGAATCTTTTTCCAAAAAATAGTAACAACTACTCAGAATCGTTCCTATAAGCATCGATCCTATATATACTCTCTTTTTCCCTACCCAAGCCGCAATTGGTTTTAACAACACTGTACCCAATATACTACATGCTGTACCTACCACCATAAAAGTGGATACCAGTGCTTCTGATCCTATTTTAAACCCAAATAGGTTTGCATCTCCAGTGGTATTGACATAATATTTGAAATAATAGATTATTGAACCATTACGAATAGATACATAAAGACAGGTCATTATTCCAACCAATGTTAGAAGTAACCAGGGTGTGTTTTTGAATAAATCTTTCACATCATTTTTAAGAGTACTTTTCTCTTCTGAAATGGGCTGAACCCGCTCTTTGCAGAGAAAAAATGTCGACAAGAACATAACAATTGCCAATAATGAGTAGATACCCATTGCAACTGAGAATCCAAATTGTTCGTTTGCAGATCCATTTGAGTTTGCATGCAACAGTCCAAAATAGTTCACCATTTTCAAGGTTAAACCCTGCACTATAAGCCCACCAATAAACGCCGAAATAGATCTAAATGCCGACAAGCTGGTACGCTCCAACGAATCGGAACTCATAACCGCCATTAACGCACCATAAGGTACATTTATTGTGGAATAGATAAACATCATAGCTGTATAGGTGATATAGGCGTAAACCAACTTGGCACTGGTGGCTAGTGGAGGAGTGAAGAAGCATAAAAATCCAATTACGCCAAAAGGAACAACAGTATACAGAATCCATGGGCGAAACTTACCGTATTTTGAGTTCGTTCGATCGGCCATTAAACCCACCAATGGATCGTAAAAGGTATCTAACATTCTAACAATTAAAAACATTGTTCCTGCAGCAGCCGCAGATATTCCAAATATATCTGTATAGAAATAGAGAAGAAATAGGGTGAAGGTTTGGTAAAAGAGATTTGAAGCCATATCTCCCATTCCGTAGGCTGTTTTTTCTACAATTGATACTTTGTTCATTGTTTCGTCTTTTTATTTCGTTCTAAATGGTACAAGAAATCTCTATTTTGCTACTTTTTGACGAAGATCGTTTAACTGTTTCTTCATCCAAGCATCTTCTGCTTTACCTGCTTCGCTGGGTAAGGCATGTCCTGCTTCAGGATATACCTTGTAACTTTTTGGTACATTCAACTGATTATAAGCCGCAAAATTTATATGCGGCGGACAGGTTGCATCCATAAGACCTACCGACATCAATACCGGACATTTCACCCAAGGAGCTAGGTTTTTTATATCAAAATATCGAAGTGTTTGGTAAACTCCCTCCATCGAAAAGTCGGGATTGCTTTTTATATACGTCTCAAATTCATTAACTGGCCATGTCGCAATTCGGAAATAATCTCGAAAGTCTGACAAGAAGGGAACTGAGGGTATGCATAGTGAAACACGTTCATTATTGAGCGCCGCTGTTGCGAAACTTAATGCTCCACCTTGACTTCCTCCTTTGACTACAACATATTGAGTATCAACTTCGGCTCTACTGAATAAGAAATCTAATGCTCTTGAACAATCCATATATGCTCCTCGATAGATATATTTTTCCCTGTCTTTTATATTATATTGCAAGAAACCTGGAAAACCTAGATTGATATTATCTTTACTATTTCCATGCCCACGTATGTTCAACACGAATACAGCCATATCACTCCCGTTATACCCCCAACTCATCTCTTGATTCGTACTATATCCTTGCAAATGCAAAATCGCAGGGTACTTCCCTTCTGCTTTTGGTCGTGCATACCATCCACGAATCAAGACATTCTCTAATGATCGCATTTCAACCAAGTAAACATCACGCTTATCCGTACAAAGAGAGTCTTGCTTGATAAGTTTGTATTGTGGATCTACAGCCGCTAACTCCTTTTTTGCTCTTACCCAATAGTTGTCAAAATTAGCTGGACGATCGGTCGGTGAACTAATTTTCTCGGGCTCAATTCCAAAATAATAGCTTTGATTCAAATTATTAGTCAAACTTTTAAATTCAATATGAAGGCTATAAAAACCGGGTTCTAATTTGGGGTTTGCGAACTGTTGAATAATCTCTTTCGATTGTGGTATGGTTACCATTTTGCTCCATTTACGTACTGTATCGCGTGTATCCTTGAGTATATAGAAGTCACTCTTCCCTTTCATCAACTTGGTTGATTGATTCTTATAGTTCACACTAAAATTTAAGTTGCTGTCGTTTCTAAATACTCTATCGGAAGAGGAGAATTTGACGCTCATGTTGAAATCAGGGCCTTTGCCTTCAATCATTAAGCTAACATTTGCTCCTGTGATACCGCCACCACCTCCAGCATCGTAAACCCTTACAGCAATTAAGTTATCTTTATCCCATCGAATATCTTCCCATCGAATGTTCCATTTCCGAATCTTATCGTAAGCTCCATCATAATTAGGCGGTAAACTTCCCGTTTTCCCCAATAGCTTTCCATTAAAATAAACCTCATCTGCATCATCAATCGTGCCTAGATTTAATGTGATATAGCCCTTCTTTTTAATCTCTTCTTTTAAGATTGTGGGAATAACCACCTTTTTTCGATACCAAGCAAAGCCATCATATCCAGCATAGCCTTGTACCTCCCAAATTATGCCCGATTTTATTGTTTTCCAATGCCTTGTGTCATGGTTAATCTCCTTCCAAGCCATACTGTCTCCTATGGAAAACAGCCAAGAATTGTCGATTAGATTTTGTGAAAATGCGCTGATTGAACAATAAATAAACAGCACTAGTGCGAATCGCTTCATTATTTCTATGTTAAATCGTTTTTACCTACTTTATTTCTATCAATCTTTTACGAACTTACGTACCAACTTAGCATTATCAGAAGATTCAAAAATAATAAGATAAATCCCTTTTTCAAAGTTTGATACATCAATCGTTTGAGTTGAGTTTCCATTTAGTTCTTTCACCAGTATAAGTTTGCCTGAAAGTGTAGTGATCTTTATTAATCGAATATCTTCTACTCCTGAGATATTTATATAGTGCTGCGCTGGATTTGGATAAACTCGTACTTGAGCAGTGCTAATTCTATCGATTGAATTCGTATAATTATCAGCATATTCAAATGTTACTTTGAACTTCCCCCCTTGATTAGCAGCAATATTTAGGGTTCGTGTAGTGGCATCATAATCTGTATAATTGTTGCCATCTAAAGTCACTCCTTTAATTTTTAATTTATTTTCCTCCATCGGTATTGGAGTAAGTTTTATCTGTTGAGCTGATGTTTTGGGTGCAAATTTATAAAATAGACTAGCAGGTTGATGCAAATAGTACAAATTGCTATATAAATAGGCGTAATATCCAAGTTCAATAGAGTGATAACATGCCTTAAAATCATCTCCTTTCACGTCGCTTCGAATAGTGGTTCCTATTGGATCTAGTTCGCTAAAAATTTCACCATAGGTTTTATCCACCAAATTGTTCATAAAGAAATTAATTGACTCATCTGACATTTGAAGGTAAATTGGATTTTTGGTAATATAATAATTAATCATAGGACCCGTAAATCCTTGCTCAAGTGTCCAATAATCCTTGTTGTCGCCACCCGTTCCCCAAGTGCCCGTGGCATAGTTAATAGCATTAAAAGGACCCCCATTTGTGTGATCCCAGGTTGAAACGCCATTATTTGTATACGACCAAGTTTGGTCAAGTATTTTTATAGCCGCATCTCTGTAAGCTTTTTTTGTGGTATCGCACAAATAGGCGCGCCCTAAGCACCAAGCTGTTTTGATAAAATGACCAACACTTCCATTATTGGTTTCATAGGTCATAGCCCAATCATTCGTAAAATTCTCAGGATAGAGTACTTTTACGCGTGTATCACTCATCGCTCCAATAAATCGGTTCACTATAATATCGGAGAGCTGCATCAATCGATTTTTAGATTCGGGGGTTTGCGTTACTAAATAGTTCAATTCAGCATTTGTTGTTATTGCATCAACAGTGGGTGTAAATCCTTTCCCCGTTTTTGTCGACCAATTCAATGCAGCATCTGCAAAGTAACCTTCATAACCGGGTCTGGAATCCCACATGTGGTTATTGATAGAGTTGAGACCTTTATCCATCCATACTTTTATTCCATCATCATGCGTAGCTTCATAATTTGCAATCAGACCTACAAGTGCATATTGTTGCGTAAATCCCCATTTAGTGGCATTCGGATTCCACCCAACTCGGTTATCTAAACTCCCATCTCGTTTAGCAAATGTAAACCATCCTTCGTTTGTTTTATCCCAACCAAAATCACATAAAAACTTCAACGCACTTGCCGCATAGGTCAAGTAAGTCTCATCCCCAGTTAGCATAAAAGCTCTGGTCATTCCATAACCTTGACGGGTTTGTGATATTAGTGATTTTTGAGTTGCACTCAAAACAGACCCATTTCGAGCAATGCTGGAATAAAAGCCTCCATAGGTAGGATCATAGGCATTTTTTATCCAGAAATTTGCATTAATTTTTACATAATCAATATTTAAATCTGGATTTAAAATATTGTTAGATTTTACTACATATTGCGATTGAGTTAATCCGCATAAGAGGAGAAAAAGAGAAAGTAGTAGAGGTGTTTTCATTTGCATTTTGGTGTTGTGAATAGAATCAAAAGTATTCGTATAGAAAAAATAAAGGCTTTGAAAAAAGCCTTTATTCCCATTAAAACATTTCAACTTATAACTGGTTAATCAGTATATCCTTCGTCTTGTTTTGAATATATTGTTGATTCTTTTTTATTAATTTTTTTATCGTGCTTACTGATTTTGAAGATCGAAGCCCATCTGCAGGTGTATTAATACAGTAATCTAATAATTGATCAATCGTAGAAGTAGCAACGTGCATTCTTGTGTCTGACGAAGCATAATAAATAAAAACTTTTCCATCTTCATCGGCAATCCACCCATTACTAAAAAGTACATTGGATACATCACCTAATCTCTCTTCATCTTGAGGTGCCATAAAATAGCCTCCTGGTTCAGCTATTACAAAAGTTGGGTCTTCTAAATCTGTAAGATACAAGTATAATACATACCGTAATCCTGCGGCACAACTTCTTACTCCATGAGCCAAATGCAGCCAACCTTTATCGGTTTTAATTGGATGCGGACCTTCTCCATTCTTGAGTTCCTTAATGGTATGATATGCTCTGTAATTAATAATTTTCTCATCCTCAACGATTGCATTTTCCATAGTATTTACTAATGCCCATCCAATGCCACCTCCTGAACCTGCTTCAATAAAACCGTCGGTTGGACGAGTATATAGAGCATATTTACCATTTACAAATTCAGGATGTAGCACTACATTTCGTTGTTGACTTTTAGATTGTAAATCTGGTAATCGTTCCCAGTTCACTAAATCTTTGGTTCGTACAATTCCGGCTTTAGCGACAGCAGAAGATAAATCTCCGGGTACAGCATTAGGATCTTTACGCTCACTACAAAATATACCATAAATCCAACCATCTTCGTGTGCAGTCAAGCGCATGTCATATACGTTAATGTCTGGATCTTCAGTTTCAGGAATTGTAATCGGTTCATCCCAAAAGCGGAAGTTATCAACACCATTCGGACTCTCTGCAATTGCAAAATAAGATTTTCGATCATATCCTTCGACCCGAACGATTACAAGATATTTACCTTTCCACTTTATAGCCCCAGAGTTCAAGGTAGCATTCACCCCTATTCGCTCCATTAAATATGGATTTGATTGCGAATCAAAATCATATCTCCATGATAAAGGCACATGCTCAGGAGTTATAATTGGATGGATATAACGCTCAAAAATACCATTGTCAGTATCACAGGGATAGTTTGTTTTACTTAGTAACAATTCCTGCTGAATTTGTTTGTTTTGAATTTGATTGGTTTGCATTTTGTTGAATTCAGAAGCGAAATAGGATAATTTTTTTCAAATATATTCAACAAATCGTTGAATAATGTGACTAAATTTATATTAAAAAACTAATACCGTTTTGAACCCCCACTGATAAAGAATTTTATCAGTGGGGTAATGTAATTATTAAACTATTTCACAAATTTAAGAGTTTGATTATTTGCACTAACAAGATAAATGCCTCGTTTTAAATCAGATACATTTAGATAATTTACAGCTCTAAATTGTTTTAATTGCTTTCCCGAAATATCCGAAAGTGTAACATCAGCATAATCAGTTAAGGTAATTTCATTTTTTGTCACTTTTCCAAATATACTTGGACTGTCTAAAACTGAATGTACTGCTGTTGTTGTTTTTATTTTCAAATAACCTGCGTAAGATGTAGATGCCCAACAGTTGTTATCTGTAGTATTCCACCAATATTCTGCTGGTTTAGCTACCGGAGGATTACTTGTATCTAACGCATCATTTGCATCTACATCGTTTACTTTTACGTCCAGAGAGATACCATTACCGTCGTTAATCGTTTTCCAAACATCGGTATCAAATGTAGGAAAAGCAGTTCCGGTTAGTGTGGTATAACCGATAGTGATAATTTGTTTCACAACTCCTGCACCTGAAGTAGCTCCACGGTCATTCAGGTATAAATTATTCGATAATACCGGTGTGGTTCCACCCCAGTTAATACTACCTTTTCCATTAGCATCGTGATTAATCATCATCGCTTCAGTAAAACCTGATTTTTTAAATAGTGCTTTGTAAGCTCCAAACTCCATGTTTCTGGTGTACCAAATACCAGGATATACGGGGTTATCAATGGCATCAATTTTTAATTTAGGCGAAATTGGTATTTCAACCGATTCATTTCCTGTGATATCATCATCGGTATATTTTATCAATATATAAATATTTACATCGTCGTAATAAACTTTGAATGCTCCAGCAAAATCGGCTGCTCCGTGATTAGATGGCGCATTGCCTAAAGCACTTGCTATAGCATATCCGTTACCCGGAATACCATTCCAAGCAACATCAAAATTGGTAGTAGCCGCATCAAAATTGGCAGGAGCTGGATATGCTTCGGCGGTATTTCGAGTATAAGGTTCATTGGGGACATAGCCTGAAAACCAATAATCAATAGGCCATTGCCAATTATAAACTGCTCCCTGATCAGTTTGTGCAAAAAGAGAATTTACGCTAATTAAAGCGAATGCGAGGATGTAAAAATACTTTTTCATGTTTATTAATTTTAAAATTTATAATTAGTATATGTAAGATACAATGTTTCTTCGTATTAAACCTCCACAACGGTCACCGTATAGGTGTCGCCAGCTAGGGTTCCTTTATAAAATGTGTATTGTTTGGGTAAAGTAAAATCATTGACAGTTACGCCATTAACCTGTGTTACAGTACCTATTTTTACAGTACCTACAGAACCTGTCCATTTTGCAACCAATTTTGTAATATCGGTTCCTTTTAGCACTCTGATAGTTACTGTTTTGGCAACTAAATCTATAGTTGCTTTTGGCAATGGGTTTAAGCCCGTAAAAGTGAAATCTAAAATTGGATTATCAGAAACGATAGTTAAATTATAAGCAGCTTGCGTTTTGTTTTGAGCTATTACTTTTATAACGGTTGACACAGAAATGTTATAGGTCTTTCTATCAGGATTAAAATCGATATCATTCACTTGTATTTTGCTAAATGGCGAGGATGTCATAATCATTTTCAACGATTTTGTATTGGTGCCATAATTAGCTTTTAACGTTATCGTTTTGTTTGCTTCATCTATTGCACCAACTTCGGCATTTGAATTGGTATAACCAATGGTAGGATCATTTTTGGCCAATTGAAATGATAAAAGTTGTTTTTCAGCAGACGAAGGAGTTAATGTTACTTTTACAGTATAATCTTTGCTGTTTCCTTCGAGCGATTTTACAGTATAAATCAAAGGCATTGTGAAATTATTAACGGTAACGCCTGATGCCTGTTCAACCCCATTAACATAAGCCTTTGCCGCTGTAGAAGAAAGTGTAAATGTGGCTGCTGTTGCAGTTACATCATTTACATCGGGCATTGAAATATTTATCTCGTTGGTGGTTGAGTTTATGGTTGCATTAGTTCCCAACACACTAAAGTTAATAATTTCATTACGGCTGTCAACCACAGTTACGTCCATCGTTTTCGATTGTCGGATAAAACTTTTTCCAAAATCGGTCGAGCTGCTAGACACTACAGTGAGTTTATATATTCCTGCTGCATAATAAGTTATTGGCAGTGAGTCGGCTTTATTCATATCTATTCCCAAGGCACCTTGTTCACCAAAAACATGTCCTGTAGTTCCATCATAAACGGTTACAAACTCTCCGCTTCCTTTTGGGAACACATATATGGTTTTACCTGCAAGTGCTTTGGTTTCACCTTGTCGAATATAGGATAAATCAAAACTTGCATCCACTTGCACTGGATCTTCAGTTACGCACGATACGAGTAAGACTGAAAGAATGAATAATGTGGTTTGAATTATATTTTTCATTACGAATTAGATTGATAGTTGTTTTTCAAATTAATTTAATTACCATCCTGGATTTTGGATTAAAGCACCTTTATTGGCATCAATTTCCGATTGTGGAATTGGGAAATACTGATTTTTTGGCAACTTGAAATTACCTTTAAACATTGTATTCACATCATTGGGGAAACGACTATCAAAAGTCCATCTCACTATATCGTTGTAATGATGTCCTTCGGTAGCTAATTCTACAGCTCTTTCGTGGACTATTGAAGCTGGTGTCAGGGCGGAAACAGGACTCATTCCTGCACGTGCTCTCACGTCGTTTAATGCTTGTAAACCAGCGCCATCTAAATCCGCATCGATGAGGTACTTAATTTCAGCATACATCAATAAAACATCGGCATACCTAATTACCCGTACATTGGTAGGCGAACATAAAGGGTCCTTACTTGTCCATTGTGGATAATAATATTTTTTTAGTCCTAATGATTTGCTTGGATAGGTTACTGCGCCTGAATATAATCCGTTTGACAATACAATCTGTTTGGTATGAACCGCACTATTAAATGGCACATTTTGTCCTGAAGAAGGACGCCAATCAATAGTATCGCCATCCAAATAACAGGTAGCATAAGCTCTTGGATCTCTGCTAAATCCAGCAGGTGTACCCGTAGTTTCAAATTCGTTCCAAAGCGACGGATCTATTTCGTGATTCCGATATCCAAGTGGCGAAAAATAGGCATTTAACAATTGACCACCACTTAACCAGCCCGGCAACCATGGAATATTAGCCCTATCATCGTCGTTATATTGAACTTCCCAAACCGACTCACTATTATTTTCAGCTTTATATGTTGTAGATCCAACCGGAATATCGAGGTATGTGAAGTTAGCTAAAAGCGCTCCCATAAAGTTTGCTTTATCCTGATTTAATGGAGTACTAAGCTTATAATTTTTGCTATTTATCACATTTTCAAAAGCAGCTTTGGCTTTTGCTAAGTTTGCAGCCGACTCGGCTGTATTTTCCTTACCAAAACGCTTGTAATAATGATAATATTTAAACAGCAATGCTTTACCTAACAGTGCATTAGCTGCTCCTTTTGTAATTCTTCCGGTTTCGGACGATGGCCACACTGTAGGTAGATTTGCAGCAGCATAATTCAAATCTTCTTCTAATTTATTCCAAAACTGCTCAGGTGTACCATTTTTATATCCAATCAACGGATTAGCGGGTAACGATGTCTCATCATAATAAATTGGTGCATTAAACCACGTCACCAAATCAAAATAATACATGGCTCTTAAAGCTGTAATTTGAGCTTTGTAGCTTGCATATTTTTCAGCTGTGAGTACATCTTTAAGTCGGTCGATATTTGCCAACACAGAAGAAGTTCTGTATAATCCAATATAAAGAGCCTGATAGGTAGATGAAAAATCGTTAGGGTTGATAATAAGTTGATCATAGCCCGATTTTGGATTTTCAAACCAAATATATGGATCAAGCGTATTAAATATCAGAAAATAGGTTACACCATACATCCCATTGAATTCAAGTGGACAATAGGCCGCATTTACAGCCAATTGTAAATCTTTTTCTGTTTTAAAGAATGAACCCACATCCAATGAGTTTCTGTTTTGTGTATTCAAAAAGTCATCAGTACAAGCTGAGAAAGCCAATATACAGATTAATGCTATAATTATTTTTTTCATTTTATTTGATCTATCAACGGTTATTAAAATCCAATTTGTAAACCTACACTAAATGTGCGTGGAACAGAGTAATTGCCTGTATCAGTCCCTGAAGCTATCGGATTGCTTGAGGCTAAGCCTTCCGGATCGCGACCCTTATAAGCTGTAAAGCAATATAAATTGGAGGCATTGCCATAAATTCTTAGGCTCGAGATTCCTAAACTTTTACATGAGTTTTTTGTGAAATTGTATCCTAGTTGCACATCTTTTATTCTCAAGAAAGATCCATCTTCAATCCAAAAAGAAGAAATTTGCTCATTTACATTGGTATCGCCCGGATCATATCTTACATAGTTGGTGCTAGGATTGGTTGGTGTCCATCTATTTTGAGCCCATTCAAGTAATTTATTATGTTCCATATCCGAAAATTTACTTCCATCTTCTCTAATGCTCTGAACAGAGGAAAGTGTAGCTCTTTGTTGATTATAGATTTGAAAATCTGAAACTCCAAACAAGAACATATTGAAATCGAAGTTTTTATAGGAACAATCAAAGCCTAACGTGTAGGTAAAACTTGGTATGGTTTTGCCAATGATAGTTTTATCTAAGTTATCAATTTTGCCATCTCCATTTAAATCTACATACTGAATATCACCGGGTTGTGGTACATTGCCATTGTATAATGCATGTTTATAACCGGTATAATTGCCCAATGCATCTTTGCTAAAACTGCCTGTTGCATCTTTTGTGTAATTTGATTCATCAAGTTGAATAATACCATTAGTGGCAAAACCATACAATGCTCCAATTGAATGACCAACAATAGTGCGGTTGTTATTATTGGTAATGTCCGAAACGGGCATATAAAGCACTTCGTTTTTGATGGTAGTAAACGTGGATAAAAATCCGTAATTAAAATCATTTATTTTATCACGCCATTGTAACGATAATTCAACGCCACGATTTTGAATTTTTCCAGAATTAACCCAAGGTTTACCATCAATTCTACCAAAAATCATGGAAGTTGGCATGGCAATAAGTAAGTCGTTGTTATTTTTAATGTAGTACTCTCCAGTAAATTGAAGCCTTGAATTAAAAAGTGTAGCATCTATACCTATGTTTGTCATTTCGGCTGTTTCCCAATGCATATCGGGCGAGGCCATACCATAAAATACATATTGGGCTTGAGCTATTTGTTGATTATCCCCAAATACCGGAGAGAATGTAACAGCATCTGATATTTTATCAACGTATTGGAATCCTCCACCTACGTTGGAGTTACCGGTTTTACCCCAACCAATTCGCAGTTTAAGTGCGTCTAATTCTTTTACATTTTTTAAAAAGTCTTCGTTTATTTTCCATGCTCCAGAAGCGGAATAAAAAGTGCCTCGGCGATATTCAGGAGCAAAGAGGTAAGTTCCATCAGATCTGACTGAAGCAGTAACAAAGTACTTGCCTTTGTAATCGTACATTAACCTGCCAAGGTACGATAGTTGTCTTTGATCCGACGACCAACCAGCAATGCTTTTTGAATTGGTACCACCATTTGACATGGTGTTTAGCTGTTCGAAATCAAATCCATTTACCGTTGCAGTCATTCCATTATACGTGCCACCATTTGCTTGATACACCAAAGTAGCCTGCACATTGTGTACATCATTGAACTGTTTTTTAAACACTAATTGTTGTTCAATATTAAAACCTACTGATTCGCCGTAACCTTCGGTAAGTGTGGCTTGGTTAGTTGATCTATTTCCTTCAAATAATGGCATCCAAGCCCTATTTCTATTATTCACCACAAAGGCTGAAGGTGTAATTTTGTACATCAACCAATTAGTCAAATCTAATTGAAAATAAAACGAAGCTACAATACCGGGTCCATATGCCTTATTTGAACCTAATGCTGGGGCTGCATAAGGATTGGGTTTATCATTACCGACTGTATTGGCGTAGGTCATTGTACCAGCAGGCACATTACTTATTTGAAGTGAACCATCAGTTGCCTCCCAATAATTTGTTTGGTAGGATTCAAATCCGCCTTTATAATAAGGATTATATACCCTCATAAGTGGCGATGCATTTAAATCCCAAACGGTTGAAGATACGGTCATTGGAGTCTCAGAAGTATTGTAATTCAAACTAAAATTTTCTCCAATTTTCACATACTTGCTTAGTTTAAAATCAGAATTGGCTCTGAAAGTAAATCGTTCTGCGTTTGATTTTATTACGTTTCCTTTTTCGTTGTTGTATCCAAATGAGATATTGAAATTACTACCTTCACCACCACCTGCAACTGAAAGTGTGTAATTCTGATTTAAGCCAGTATTGAAAAGTAAATCTTGCCAGTTAGTTCCTTGCTCCCAGCCTTCACCATAATATTTTTGACGGAATTCCGGGGAGTAAGCATATGCCGGGTTTTGCACTGTTTGACCTGCGCTGTTGACAAATGTTTTGCCTAATCCATTTTGACTATACTTAACAGAAGAGTAAAAGTCGGAATACTCTTGCGCATTCATTACTCTGTATTCCACTGGTTTTAAGCTAATACCCACATTGGTTGTCAAATTAACTTGTGGTTTGCCCGACTTACCTCTTTTTGTATTGATAATTATGACACCATTCGATCCGTTAGCACCATAAATAGCTGTAGCAGATGCATCTTTTAATACCTGAATATTGTCAATATCTTGAGGAGGTAGACTCTCTATTCCACCAACCTGTACACCGTCGACAATATAAATTGGATCAGCACCTTTACTGATTGAGCCAACGCCACGAACACGAATCGTTGCACCTCCACCAGGTTGTCCACTTTGCGTAACCAATACTCCCGGAGCTTTTCCTTGAAGTGCTTGTGCTGCACTATTGGATGGATTTTTGGAAATGTCTTTTGCCGAAACAACAGCTATCGAACCAGTTAAGTCGGACTTTTTTACTACTGTTCCGTAACCAATAGCAACAACTTCTGAAAGTTGATTCGATTTAGGCATTAATACAATATTAATTTCCTCATTTTTCCCAACTTCAACCTCCTGTTTTTCCAGACCAATGTATGAGAAAACTAACACATCGGTTGGTGATGCTTTAATACTGTATCTACCATATACGTCTGTTACTGTTCCTGTAGATTTTCCTTTAATTGATATCGAACTTCCGATTAAAGGTTCATTATTACTTCCATCGGTTATAACACCAGAAATATTTTTTTGAGCTACTATCTGTTGTATTCCTATAAGTAGAAATGAAAGAAAGATGGTTTTGACCTTAGTTTTAAATTGGTTTGACATTCCTGTTATGATTTAAAGTTTTGATTTTTTCGCTAACTATTGCGAAGCTATTATAAATATAAATAGTATAAAACTAAAATATGATTTCTACGAAACAAAAGTAATATCCAATTTGCTCTAAAAAACATATTTTTTTATCCAAAAATGACACGTTTTCGACATATTCAAATTTAGCAAATCCGATCCTAGAGAAATAAAATATTTAACTTATCATTTAAATTGAATTATTGTTCCTGTTGGTAATTTCATTTCATTAGGAATTCTTATTGAAAGAGTTTGATTTGTAATCGTAACTTTTGCATCTATTATGACAGTGCCATTAATAAATAATTTTGGTTTGAACATAAATTTAATATTATTTATGTTGATACCCGAAAAATTCAGTTCACCTGTTCGTACGGTTATATTCATGTCTTTAGACGTTTTTGAGAATATGGCTGTTGCACTTGGGGTTGTAAAGAAAAGCGAAAATTGCTCCTCCTTGAGCTTGGGATCAAAATTCAACACGCCTCTATTGATAGAAAACCCTAACATTGAGTTTAGAATAGCCCAAGCGGATAGTGGTCGGTAGTAATGCCCTCCAAACTCTTGGTGATCAAAATAGAGACCTGCCTCTCGGTATCTATCATCGACAGCTTTAATTACACCCAGACCTTCATCGACTAACCCTTGATATATTAGCAAAGAGGCAAATGCCAGCTCTACTCCCGACCATGCTGTATTTGCCTGATCAACCCATAAATTGGAAGTATGAATAGGATATAAATCAGGATATTGGGGCCAAGTGCAATTTCTTAAAAACGATTGATCGATAAATGATTTGTTCAATATAGTTTTTAATGCTTTTTTCACACGTTCAGGATTCAAAATAACTCCTAGCCCCGAGCAATCAGCCACCCACTGACCAATTAGTTGATCGGTCAAACAACCATTATCAATCCCTTTGCTTCCAGTGCAATCGTTCGATAAATCATAGTACGACCCGTTCCAAAGTTTCTCTTCCATCAATAATGTACCTTTTTGTGCCAGTTTTTGATATTTTTCTGCACTTTTCGTATCCTTCATGTCTGAGGCAGCCAACGAAGCCATCTTAAGCGCAGTTATCCATTGCGACTGTATGTATGAGGATAATCCATACATAGGGAAATTATCATAACTACACATTATCCCATTCATATCGGGCATCTGGTCTCCGTTCAGGTCTTTTTTGGCGATTACGTATTCTATCCCTCTCTTTATACCTGGCCACATCTCCTTTAGATACTCTTTGTCGTTGGTCCAGAAATAATCCCTTAATACCATCTGAATGTAATTGGGAACCAGATCGATACGGTCATAAACGCCCCAAGTACCATTCTGATTGTAATCCAGATCGTATCCCAATCCATGATTCACTTCTCCATCTTTGGTTTGCAATCGGGCATGTGCTTTCATCATCGCCTGCTGAAGGGTGGGAAAAAGTGAGATTAACATAGGTGATCCATATAGCGATACATCGAGTGTCGCATTTGGCCCCCACGACAATTCGGGGGTTAACCCCTCTCTAATCGCAAAACTGCCATTGTGCGTTAAGACGGAGGAAGATACTAAGGTATTGAGTTGTGAGTTGACTTGATTGAGCACAAAAGAGGGCAAATCGGAACTGTAAAAATCATCCGTAAATTGGTGCGTCTGTTGAGACAATTGTGCGGCTTGATTCACAAAGTAATCGGCTACTCCATAAACTTTTTCGAAATAGTTTTGGTAATAGTGCCCAATTATTTTCGTTGGCTTAAGGTTGATTGTATAGGGTGAATGTAGGCGATCATTTACCGTCTTTTTATCAGAAACATTCACTGCTCCATAGGCGTTGGGGAAATACCAGTTGAAAAAGAATATTGTGCTAAATTCGGAGTGGCTTTTCAACTCTTTACTTACAGCTATTGAACTAAAACAGCGCTGGTCATTGTCTTCTCCTACTAATCGCCCGATTATTTTTCCTTCTTCACTTTTTATATTCCGGTTATGAGTATCATCAATATTCTCAAGTTTTTTAGAAACCAACAATTTTTCGTAATAAGGGTGTTTGTGTTCCCAACCGAGATAATAAGAGATATCATCACCCCCAACTGCTCCTAATCCCATTTCGCCAAACGTTGGGCTTTGTGTGTCTGTATTCGTTGTTTTATGAATAAAGAATTTATAGTTTGATTTTGAAATCAGCTCCGACTCAAATGCCTTTTCTATTTTGTCGTATGATACTAAGTTTCGTAAGGTTCCTAATAGCATTACATCCACCTTCTTCTCAGTTAGCGAATTAATTTTGAAGTTGAAAAACACCCCAGGCAACGAAGAATTTTTCACGTCATGTGGTATGAAGGGTGAGAATGCTTCTAAAGAGATTGTAAATGGCATCTCTTTGTCGGAAAACACCATATTTACAAAAGGGAAGCAAGCGTTATACGTTATTTTATCTACCCCTTTCATCCAGGGGTAATAGTAAACTAGCCCTTCCATTGCTCCCTCTTGTATAGAGTTATTGAGTTGAAGCAATTTCAACTTTGGCGAATCTCCTTCTACTTGATACCTGACAAGAAAAAATAGATAACTATTTTCACTATTCTTGTAAGGTAACGTTTGCAATTTAAATTGTGGTCCGGTTCCTAGTGGATAATTGTTGAAGATTGACCAATTATAAAACTGACCATCTTTTCTCATTTCTATACTTCCTGCACCAATGCCTCCCATAGATATACCACTTCGCACTCTTGAACCTGATTCATAAACTTCAGATATGCCTTTTGTAGGAACTCCAAAAGCATTAGGAAGAAGAAAGATTAGGTTGATAATTAGCAATAAATTTTTATTCATAAAAAAGAAATATCAAGTTAGATTACTGTTTTATATATTTCACAATTTCCGATTCCCCTTGTTTCAATCGAATCGAAAACCTCAACAATTGCTCTCCTTTCATCTCTTCTTCTTTCCCTGAATTGAGATATAAAACTTTATAGATTGCGTTTGCATCAATTCCATTTAGCTTGAATTCTGCTTCATTGAAGATTGCATTTGGGCGACGGTAACAAAGCAAGCAACCTTCACCTTTTTCGGGACTGTTGTATTGAAGAACCATCCAAATATCGTTTTTTAAAGAAAAATCGGTCAGTGGATAATAATCGCAACTGATCAGATAGTTGTATGATTTAAAATCGTCAAAGACCTTTTTTACTTCGCCTTTGTTAATAACATTGGGGGTAAAACCCATCCCCTTTTCTGGGGCAAAGAAAGGGATAGCACTTTTGTCGTTTTTTTTTAAAAAACTGAGTGTATAAACTACCGAATTATTGGCAACACTGCGGTCTTTGTATTTGTCATACATTATGGTTGATCCTGTGGAGTTATAGGGCAAAAAAAGGTTCAGCCCATAGCTCTGATTCTGGCTCATTTCGTACAAATCAGCCGGCGATTCACATTGAACATCTGAGCGCCATAGGGGCACGGAACGTTTGCATAACTCATAATCTAATCTGCGACCACCGCTGGCACAATTATCGATCAGCAAATTGGGCTTTTTTTTGAGCAATTCGTCCCAGAACTTGTACAATCCTTCAATATGACGAATTTCTGAGATTCCCATTCTTCCGGGTGCGTCATTTTTTTTCCAGTATGGCTCTGCGTCCATGTTAAAATCGTTACGATAGATATCAACTTTCCAATCGGCTAGACTTTTTGAAGTTTGGTCTGTAATAAACTTGAATGCTTCAGGATTCCCAAGATTGAGAAGACGCCCCTCATTTTCTGCTAGTTTAATAAGATATTCTGGGTGCTCTCTGTCGATCAGTGTACCCGGACTTACTGTTTCGGATTCGAACCACAACAGAAACTTTAATCCATTTTTATGGGCTTCGTCGGAAAGTGCTCTCATCCCATTTGGAAATTTTGATTTTTCGGGATACCAGTTCCCCCGTCCACTTCCCCATGATCCATCGGCTCCATTTCCGTACCATCCTGCATCGAGCCAATAAACTTCGGCTCCAGTGCCCTCAACAGTCTCTATCAGCTTTTTCTGATTGGCTTCATTCACACTTTCCAATGTCGCAGAACCTCCATTTGCAGCCAATACAAGTGGTTCTTTGCCATCCCATTTCGGCACAACCACATCCTTCATATACCGACGCCATAAGTTGTTTCCTCGCAGCGCATCTGCTCCTTCCCAATAGAGCAAGCATACGGACGGTGTACTGATTTCTTCACCCGGGTTTAAGTAGGTTTCCAGATTTGTCATCCCAGCTTTCATCGCTATATGATTCTCTTTACCAGCTATATGCGTGAACTCAGAAGTCCAATTGCCCGACCATCCCAAGGCTGCTACCAATCCATTTCCATCGTATTCTATATTCCAGAAAGGAAGATATTTATCACTGGGACGTCCGCCTCTGGAAGTCTGTGTTACCTTTTCATCCACATCGACGAGATGATTGTAAGGCATGAAATCGTATTTCGTCACATAAGAGCCTTTTACTCCATGTAAGATAAGGGGATCAAAAAAACCCCATCTATTTTTATGGTATTTTAGTGACGGTTTCAAAGCCATGTCTAAGGTCTTTACTTGAGATAAAACCGGACTGTTGATTGAACCTGTATTTTTGAAAAACAATTGCCACTCTACCGCCGGGTGATTTTTGAATGCAGTGTATCGGCAAGTGACCGTAAATGAATTATCGGGCTTTGTCCAACTCAGATTATAGAGAATTCTGTCGCTAAGTTGGCGCTCTGATAGAGTCTGCTTCCACGAAGTCAAGAACTCTCGTGACCCTTTACCATCGAGCAAAAAAGAAAAAGGTAACTCTTTGTTTATATCTGTTTTTTTGTATAATTCATCCAACCATATCACCTCACCATTTTCAAGTTCAGCCTGAGCATTGCACCAATCGGAATGTCCCCAGTTTCCCTGTTTTTGAGGGTATTCTGCTTTTAATCTGATTTCAGTTGCTCCTTTCAGCTGTACATCAACCTTTTCGGGTGCATCACCTGCAGAAAGTGGCTTCGATTTCCAAAGAATTTTTTCACTTGACACGACCATAAAATTAATTTTACTGCTTGCCTGACCACGGTTCTGATCATTATTATCATGACCAACAACAGCGGTCAACCGTTTTGCTCTAGAGGGCAACGTTATTTTTATTTCACTGTTAGCGTGTGTGCCAAAGCCATGTTGGTAAGTCACTCGCTCTATTCGTAATGAATCGTTGACTATTGATCTATTTATGCCTAATTCTCCCCAGCCTTGTTGTATAAGCTCTATGCCATTTGCTGACTTTGATCTGGTTATACCCAAACAGTTTTCACTAAACTCTTTTACAAAAGTCATTTCATCTTTATTTGCCAAATAGAACTTTGACTCATTTTTTTGCGAAAAGCAGAATCCAAGACTGGATAGTGTAAGGGATAAAATAATTAGTTTTCTCATCACAAATAATGTTCTATTTTTTATTTATATACTTTAGCCATTCTGCTAAGCTTAATGTCCACGTAGATATGTGTTGATTACTTCCGCCTAAGCCAAAGCCATGACCTCCTTCGGACAGAATATGCATCTCTACTGGAACTCCTTTTTCTATCAATGCTTGATACATTAGTAGTGAATTGCGTACAGGTACTGCTTCATCGTGTGTAGCATGAACAATAAATGTTGGAGGAGTAGCAGTTGTAACTTGCAATTCGTTAGAGAAATAATCTACTAACTTTTGATCGGCATTTTTGCCTAAGAGCGCTTCGCGCGACCCTTGATGGGCTGATTGGTCACGAAAAGAGATAACAGGATACATAAGTATCATAAAATCGGGTCGACAACTAATTTTTTCAATAGAATCAAGATTTGTGCTATCACCATAATCAAAATGAGTTCCTGCTGTAGAAGCCAAATGACCACCTGCCGAAAAGCCCATAATCCCAATTTTATGCGAATCTATATTCCAATTGGCAGCATTGTAACGTACTAATCTTAAAGCTCTTTGTGCATCAGCGAGGGGTACTTTATAAGGAGTAATCAGATTGTCGGAGGTAGGAAGTCGGTATTTTAAGATAATTGCTGCAACACCAATGGAGTTGAAGTAACGCGCAATATCTGTCCCCTCGAGATCGTATGCCAATACCCAATATCCTCCGCCGGGACAAATAACTACTGCCTGCCCTGTTGCAATTTTCTTGCTGGGAAGATAGACAGTAATATCTGGTTTTTGGACATTTGAGATTAATACAACTTCCTTCTTTTCAACCTTTTCTTCCGATTTTGAGGGTTTTGAGAAGGGTATACCTAAAGGGTATAATGGGAGTTTATATTCCTGACCGCATAGGTTATTTACTATCGAACCGAATATTAGAAATAATACAATATATTGTTTTTTCATCTGAATTTAATTTTTCTATTTATATGGCATTCAGCACTTTAAAGAACGAAAAGAACACTCTAATTGGTCTCCGTTATTCCAGAATTATATTTGGTCTTTTACAGCCATACTATCAAGTATCTGATACTTAGGATAAAATAAATTTCGTACGTTAATAGTTCACCCCTAATAGTCGGTTAATTACTTGCTTTTTTACAACAAAAGAACAGAAATCAACCTCGCCTCTTAAAATTCTAATTATTGTGCAAACCTGAAAGTAATTCTATGATTTTAAATATTCAACCAGTGCAATATATATCCCGGCTGTCCACCCCATCATTGGAGGAGTACCGTAATCTGCAGTTGATAATTTTCCCGTTTCAGCGTTCGTTTTCTCAAAAAGTTTGTGGTGTTCTTTGAATAAAGCTGTATTTACATCAATGAACTTTTTGGCAATTCTTCTTGCATCTTCTTTAAATCCATAATTATCAAGACCTATAACAGTTATATACACCATTGGTGGCCAAACAACAGGGTATGCCCACTGAAAATCTCTACAACCAGACAGTTCGTTTGTGGTTGCAATACCATATTCACGTTCTAGCAGGTGAAGATTTTTTAGCACTTTCTCGGCCTGTGCTTGGCTTGCAATTCCCATAAACAAGGGTTGAAGACCTGAAACGGAAAAAACTTTTGACTGTTCCTTTTTTACAAAATCATAATCAAAAAACCACCCCAGTGTATCGTTCCAAAGATATTTGTTCATAAGATCCTTCCTCTTTTGCGCTCTGTCTTTGTAAAAGTCTTTTAAATACCAGTTTAATTTATTGGAGGCAGTATATAAGAAGTTTTCATAACCCCATAATAATGCATTCAAATCAACAGCATTAAATTCGGTTGCGCGTTGGTTGTAACGTTGACAGAAATCCATTGATTCAGCTTCTGCTATAAGATTTCCTCCTATAACAGCCTTTTCTTCTTCAGGTATATCCAACTGAAGCTTTAACCTCTGATTACCAACCGTATTATAAAATTTTATACACTCTTCTGCATTTTCGTGGTGTCCAAAACGATTTAAGCCAGATGCACTGTAACGTGCAGTCATCCAAAATTGATATTCTTTTCGTAACCCCTCGGCACATTCTTTATAAAATGCTTCGCTTTTGTCTGGCACATACTTGAAATAATCATTTATCATCATTTGAAGATATGGGTTTTGCGAGCGATTAAACAAGCCAACATGATTTGGCATATATCCTTGTTCCTCAATAAACCAAAGCATATTTTTAATATTGTTCTTTGCTTGTTGATGAAGACCGTTTCGCAAAAGACCTAAATTAGTGAAATAGGTATCCCAATAAAAGAAAAATGAAAAATGACCTTCGTTTTTTATGCAAGGGGAAGTATATGGGTATGGTAAATCTATCCCGAGAAATCCAGTGCCCGGCTGATCTTTATTTATACTGCGCTTCCAATTGGAGTGGATATAGGTTAAAACACTCTCAACATCATCTGAAGGAATGAACTTGCTAAATGAATTTCCAAATACAGAAATTGTTATAAGCAATCCTACTGTAAGTAAAGTGCTTTTAATAAATTTTCTTCTTTTCACGTGTTTATTATTGTTTTCTGTGTTGTTAATCTTATAATTTAATGATAGAATATGATTTGGGAGAAATGGTGATACAGAGTTCATCCTCTTTTTGCGTCCAAATAGGGTTTACTCCCATTAATATTTTTTTTGGTTTTAGCTTCTTCTCCGATTTCATTTCTGCTTTCGCCTCTTTATCTGAAGGATTAAGGACAACAAGTATTCGCTCCTTTCCATTTTCTCTAAGGTAAATAAATGGATATTGATTTGGCTGTGCATAAATAGGGGTGAAGGTGCTATAATTCTCTAATGCAGCTTCATTTTTATGCAGCGAAACTAACTTCTTGGTAAAGTTGAGCAACGAAGCTTTGTCATTCGCTTGTAGTTGAACGGTTGGAGCGTTCAATGAGTTGTCGACTGGGAAATATAGCGCCTCTTTTTCGGCAGTCGAAAATCCGAGGTTTTGACTGTTGTTCCATTGCATCGGCGTACGAGCTCCAGCTCTTGTACCATAAGCTCCCTCTTTACCTGTTTTAAGGTCTAATTGCCGCATACCGATCTCATCGCCGTAGTAGATAAATGGGATATTGGGCATTGTGAACGCAAATACTTGAATGATCTCAATATCTTTTTGGTCGCGTTCTCCATTGTTGATTCTTATTAAGTCGTGGTTCCCTACAGGCAAAGAGATATAACCAGTCTCTTTCGTAGTGTTATATTGTTGCAGAAAACTTGAAAGGAATTTGCAGATATTACCATTTCCTTTCGCTCTGAAAAAGCTATTTTCTCCTGCAAAAAGATCATTATACGAATCGAACCAATGCATAAAATCAGCATGAAAACCTGATTGAATTGCTGCTATGGGGTAACTCCATTCCGATATCAAGAAAGCATCGGGATATTTTTCATCCATCATCGCTCTTACATCTTTCCAGAAATATGCTATTTTTCGCTCGTTGTCGTTTTTCACCAACGATCCCGCCATATCTACTCGAAATCCATTACAACCCATTTCCAACCAATGCTTCATAATATTTTTCATCTCTTCGCGTAAAGCCATTACATCGGGGTGATCAACGGTTAGCTGCCATGGCTGTTTAGGGTCAATGGTGCCATATCCATAATTTAAGGCGGGTTGGTGCCAAAAGAAATTGGTCATAAAATTGCCATCGCGCTCGCAATAGCCTTGAATGAAGTTTTCTCGATATTTGTAATCTTCGGTAAACCAAGTTCCATTGGTCCATACATACCAATTGCTGTATCTGTTTTTTTGAGGACTGCACGACGCTTTAAACCAAGGGTGATCTATCGAAGTGTGTCCAGGCACAAAGTCAACAATCACTTTTAACCCTTTTTCATTGGCAATGCGGAATAAATCTTTGGCATCTTGATCTGTCCCATACCGGGGAGCAACGTGATAATAGTCAGACACATCGTAGCCTGCATCGCGAAAAGGAGACACATAAAACGGATTGAGCCAAATGGCATCTACACCCAAGCTCTTTACATAATCGAGTTCTGAGATTATCCCTTTTAGATCACCGATACCATCCCCATTACTATCTTTGAATGTTTGTGGGTAAATTTCGTAAAAAGCAGCACGTTCTACCCATTTTGGGGCTTTGGGTATAGTGGTAGTAAGGTTTGAATTAAATGTTGGAATACTATTTGCTATAAATTGATTGACTTTATTCTGCGCCCCTGCAATATCCCAAATAGCAATTGATACGAGAAATAATATTTTTTTTATATTCATACTGAAATCTATTTTTTCAAAACTAATAGAGAACTGAAGTTGGTGTCATTTTCGACATGTATAATGTACGATCCAGGATTCAAACTGGCAATGTCAATCATGGTTTGAGCTTCGTTATCCACCGATTTGGTGAAAACCAATTTCCCGCACATATCAAATAACTGAATAATTTTCAGTTTAGAACCTTTAATAGTAACAATATTTGTTGCAGGATTTGGGTAAATCGATACTGTAGGTTCAGAAGATTGGGAAGATACTGCGGTTGAATTGCTATTGACAGTTATGATTTTGGTAACAGGTTCGCTATAAAAACCTCGATTGTCCATTACTCTGAGACTTACAGTATAAGTATTTGCTGTTTGGTAAATATGGCTCGGCGCATTAGCATTGCTATGACTACTTCCATCTCCAAAATCCCAATCAAATCCTAAAATAAAATCACCTGCATCGGGATCAGAAGATCCATTCGCATCAAAACTTATTGCAAGTGGCGCATTGCCTAGTGTTAAGTTAGCATTTAACACAGCTGTGGGCGCACAGTTTGTTTTAACAACTAAGGGAGTGCTAATCGCCACATTTCCTGCTGCATCGTTCGCTTTTACAGTGATACTGTTGTTGGTGCAGGCTGTCAAACCGGTGATTTTATATGAATTTGTAAGAATGTATTGAGTATTTAACTTCGTAGCTCCGTTATAAACATCATAACCTACAATTCCCACATTGTCAATAGACTCTACCCAGCTTAAATCAATAGTAGCATCGGTAATATTTTGTGCATTCAAGGCCGTAGGGACTGAGGGGCTTTGTGTATCTGGACCATTTGGAGAGCTAACTATGATTGAGCAAGTTGCCGATTTAGCTCCATCTGCTGTTGTTGCTGTAATGGTTGCATTTCCAACACCTTTTGCGCTTACCAACCCTGTGTTGTCGACCGACGCTATTAACTCATTGGAACTTGTCCAGCTCATGGTTTTATTTGAAGCATCTAATGGAGTTACAGTTGGTATTAATTGATAAGTTGTGTTGTTTTGAAGTGAAACAGAAGTACTATTCAGAGTAACTCCTGTAACAGGAACATTTACAACGGCATCTACTCCGCTCCATGTAGCATTACTATTATCTTTGTATTGCGTTACAACATCCCAAACTGTCTGTTGTATTATGGCAGCAACATTTACTGGAATGGTACCGAAATTACCTGGGACAAATGTCCCTCTTGGATCCGATTGGTAAATCGTAGCATAGTATGTACAAGCAGCAATATAGGAGCCAATAGGTTTTAAGTGAATTCCATCAGAATAAACGTCCCAAATTTTTGAATAACCAGCAACTAAACCAGCTGCCATTTTCTTATTGATTTCATACATTACCTGACCAACTGGAGAAAGTAGCACTTTTTTTACACCAAAACTATTACTATTGCGTACTGCGTAAGCTAATTTCTCAAAGTAATCTGCTGTTTCATTAGTATTATCAAAGCTCCCTGTAAAATTAGATTTCCATAGATTATTCCAAGTGTCAGCAGTTAAGGAGGCATCTGTTGGTAACAAACTATTTGGTGTTCTCGGCCATCTTTCATAAATAAAGACCTGTACATCTGGGCTATTCACTTTAATCATATTGATAAAATTGCCAATCATTTCTAAATCTTGATTGGTCCCATAAATAAAGCGATCGAACGGTTGCAGGGAAAGGGTGTTCCATTTGTAATTGGTAAATGCGTTGGTGGGATAGTTGTAGGGTGGGGTAGTAAATCCACCAGCCGGATTCGCCCATAGATTTTCGAGTGGTGAACCAGGTATCATCTGTCTGCCGTAATTATGGGTGTTTCCACAACTTTGTGCTATCGCTTGCAAACCATCATAGTTAATAGCATCGGTAACACTATTTCCTATGAAATAGACATTTTCGGTTATAGGACAAGCAGCCGTTTTGGCTGTATAATCACAACTCGCAGAGAAATTTCCGTTATCATCAAATGCTTTAACGCTTACTGAATAAGTGGTAGCACAACTCAGTCCAATAATTGAAAAAGAAGTTGTTGTAGTAGTCCCAACGGAGTTTCCATTTGCAAATATTTCATATCCTTTTACGCCCACATTGTCGGTAGAAGCAGTCCAAGTGATATCAAGATTTGTACGAGTTATATTCGTAACAATGAGATTCGTTGGGGTAGTTGGAGCAACAATATCATTCGAACAAGCGGCAGTGGTTGCTATAAATGAAGTGCTCTCAGCTGAAATATTATTAGCAGCATCTTTTGCTTTTACGGTTAGAGTATAGTTAGTGGCACATGATAATGCTGCAAAATCCATTGAAGTATTAGCTGTGGTACCAATAGATACTCCATTTTTGAAAACTTCATAAGAAGTTACTGCCGTATTATCAGTAGAGGCAATCCACGAAAGAGTAAAGGAGGTTTTAGTAATATTACTTAAGTTCAAACCCGTAGGGGTAGTTGGTGGTTGATTATCAGCCACATAATCAGCCACATCTCCATTTACAACAAGATCGTTGGTAGTATGCGAATTATATTCACCTAATGAGGCATTTGTCCATTGGTCTGCAACTCCATAGATCACAATTCTGAATTCAACCGCAGAGGTTAAATTTGTAAATCCATTTAGTGTAATTGTTTTTAGTGTGCCATCGGACTGTATATATCCAATCTCATTACCACTACTAAAACCTGTTTTGCTTGAATAAAGTGCGAAACTACGAACGACATTCTGGCTAAATGGTTTTAGCTGAATAGAGCTAAGGTTAAGTTGTTTCCCAGTTGTGGGTGTAACGGTAAATGTGATATAATCTTTAGCATTCAACCCTTCAATTGCAGTTAATTTGTCGATTGATCTACCACCTAAGCCATTCGAAAAATTGTCGGACAAAATACCATCTCCTCTTACAGCTAATGCACTTGGTGCTGTTGAAGAGATTCCGGCATCAGCATAATTTGCTGTCTTTGAAGTTACACCATTAATTCCCGAAAAATTCCAAGACATCAATATCTTTTGTGCAGAAAGCTGCGTAACAACTACTTGAATTATGCCCAAAATAAGTATCTTGACCATTATTGACTTTTTCAGGAAACTCTTTCTGTTGATTTTATGATTAGGATTCATCTTTGTAGACTATTTATATGTATTTAATTATTTTCAGTAGATCATTAGGGTATCAATATTGACGAAATTGTCTGCTCATAAATTTCAATCCATCTCCGATACCCGATTGCCAGTAGTCCCAATTATGATATCCATCGCGAACTCTAAACTCATGGGGGATTTGGCGGTTAAAGAATATTTCGTGTAATGCACAGTTGCCACGGGTAAGAAAGTCTCCATCGCCACAATCGATATACCACTTTACCGTTTTTAGTTGTTCAGCGTCGACTGTTTGAGCTAAGAAATAGGGAATATTTGAGCACCAATAGGTAGGAAACTCAAATTTGTTGGAATCTATCGGACCCAACACCGCACTCAATCTTTCAAGCAATTGAGTATCTTTATCCTTTATTTCGTCAGGCGTACATACGGCCGAACTAAATGCTACACAGGCGCTAAACATATCTGGGTGGTGCATGGCATACATCAATGATCCAAAACCACCCATCGACAATCCTGAAATGGCACGATATTGTTTTTGGGCTCTTATTCTGAAAAGACTCTCTATAGAGGGTATAAATTCCTGGAAAAAGAAATCCTCATATCTGTTTTTATTCTGATAATCATTGGCATAGAAGGTTAATTTAGCATCCGGCATTACGATTATCATGGGCGAAATCTCCCTATTTGCCACCAATTTATCTGCTATGTTATTTACTTCGGCATATTGTATCCATGCTGTTTCTTTATCTGAATAGCCATGCAAAAGGTACAATACGGGGTAACTTCTGCTCGATTTATCGTAATCGTTTGGTAAGTAAATGCTGTATTTTACATCATAACCCAAAATCTTACTCTTGCAAACAAGGTTCTCTTTTACCGTTCCAGAGTTTTGAGCCATTGCTATAAAACTTATATAAATTAACAAAGCGAGCGAAGTTTTGCGTTTCATACTTAATACTATTTGAAATTAGAATTCTATTTTTGAAAAATGTTAGGATATTTGCGAATGAAATAGACAGGTGTACAGCTCCAGGCATGACAATAGCTATTCACTAAAATGGAATTATAAGGAGATAACATCTCATTTTCAGGATTATAAACTTCCCAAAAGGTGTCGGCTCCTTTTTCTACCATACCTCCCCAGTAATTTATTAAAACATCTTTTGCCTCTTGATTTAATCCCGCTTTTATCAATGCTTCAATCACATAATGATACAAATATGGAGCTCCAGGTTTTTCTATCTCTTTACATTGCAACATATTCTTCAATACTACACTTCCCTCTTTGGGTGACAAAACTCCACTCAACACCATCCAAGCCTGCGAGGCATAAGACAACTGCTTGCCATTACCACTAATAAAGAGTTTCCGTTTTTCGTCGTATAAATTCTTTCGAGCAGCTTTGGACATCTTTTTAATCAGAGGAATTAGGTCAGCTACCTCTTTTTCTTTACCTAACAGTTGAGCTAACTCCAACGTATTTTGATAAGCCCAAATGACATTCCCTTGCAAGGAGGCCTGCTTATCTAATTTATCGTTCCAATCGAAAAACAACCACCACTCTTTTCCCGCTTTTTCATAATCGAGCATACCGTTTTGCAGTAAGTATTTTTCGGGAATTTCCAATTGCTTTTTTACTACTGGCCATAGCTCTAAGGCAGTTTCTTTGTCTCCAGTAGCAAGCACATATTCCTTGAGTAAAACATTGAATAACAATGAATAATCAAAAATAGGATTGTTTTGAGCATGATAGTTGGGTCGTTCAAAAATATTAGAAGGTATTATTCCCTCTTTGTTACACAACCCAGCTAATAAATAGAGACAACGTTTCGTTAAGCTATCATTTTTGAAGGAGTAGCTATTGGCTAACGATTCTAAATATAAATCGCCCACCCACAAACGTCGATCTCTCTTTGGTCCATCTTCGTACACCGATTGCATGCACTCTTTGAGCGTGTTTAATCCTACTTGATCAATCTTTTTAATGATTGTTAACGCATTATTTGAAAGAGGCTCAGGAATTCGTTTTGCAGAAGTAGTGGCATGTAATACAATATCAGAAATTTTGAAATCAGAAAAAACTGAACTTCCCAACACTTCAATTTTCAGGTAGCGAAAAGCCACTCTCCTTGGAATTTGAATGGTAGCTGGTACTTCGCTAATGGTAACCACTTCATCCTGCAACCAAGCTCTACTCAATAGACCATCGTAAGGGTCAAATGGGAGTGCAACTTCAGCAGGAGTTTCAGCAAACGTGAATTTGAGGCGCACAGCAGCATCTACTACTTTAGGACCAAAGTTGTCAACTGAAAATGTAACGTATCCTGTAAAATGATTTCCAAAATCTACTATTGTTCCTGACTGTGATTTAATAGAATTTGAAAAGAAAAGGTGTGCATCCGATTTTCTTTCAACTGTCCAATTTTGATACGCTTTTGCGGACTTCACACATGCAACTACAGCTCTGGGGTGCAACTCTTGTTGAATCAACAAAGGCTTATATAATTCCGCAGCATTTAACCAACTTGCTTTAGTGTTCAAATTTTGAGCATTAGCAGAAAAGTTCAAACCGAGAATTAAGATTAGAAGAGTTGATATCAAACACCATACTTTAATCATTAGCTATATTTATTTTAGATTGCACCATTTTTTTCTACTTTGAATTTTTTGCCTACAGTATTTCTATTCAAAAAAACTATTTTCAACTTTGCAATTGAAATTGGCTGCTATAGCAAGTAGTTGCTTGTCAGATAAAGTTTGCTTTGCACCTCCTGCTGACAATATTTTCAAACAGATATCTGCTGCTTTTTCTGCAACATCAATGCGACCGAATGCTTCATCCAAATTACGACCACAACCGCATATTCCATGGAATTGCCACACTGCGAGATTTCTTCTCGAAATTGCTTCAGCAGTTGCTTTACCCAACTCCATAGTGCCTGCCATCATCCAGGGTAGAAATTCAATGCCCTCTGGGAATACAACCATACATTCGGCGTGACACTGCCACAACAATTTCGTTAAACTTTTAGTGTCAAGATTCTCAATGGCATAAGTTAGGGCAATCACATTTGTTGTATGGGTATGGATAAAGGCATACGACTGGTTATTTGACTTTTCTTTAATTTTACAATGTGATAATAAATGTGCAGGCAGCTCCGAAGTAGGTGCTCCAACAGGTTCATAGCCCCAGATTAACTGGTAGGCATCTCCTTTGTTATTCAGCTCAATTACTCCTACATTCTTTTCGGGTGCAATCTCAATATTTCGTAGAAATCGTCCAGTTCCAGAAACGAGAAACCGCTCGCCGGCTATTTCGGCCATAGTTATCGGTAGCTGAATTAAATCTGACTTTGGTTTTATTTCATTGAAGTAGTTAAAATTCTCTTCGTTTAATCGTAGACTAATATTTCCACCATTAGACTCTGCCCATCCTCTGCGGGCCATGTCGCCACTAACTTTTTTTATCTCATTAATTAATTTTTCCATGTGTTTCATTCGCTATAAAAGTTTTATTTTAATTGATTAATACTGTTATTAAATCCATAACATTTGTCTGCGTTGGCCCGGTTACAATCAAACCACCCTCTCTCTCAAAGAAAGGATAGGCATTAAACTCTCCCAAATGTTTTGTATAGTTCAATCCAAGCTCCTTTGCATGCTCTACTGTAGAAGAATCACATACTGCACCAGCAGCATCTGTTGGCCCATCTGAGCCATCTGTTCCTGCCGACAGAAAAGTGAGTTTTCTCTGATCTTTGATTAATCTTGCTACGTATAGTGCTAAGTGTTGATTTCTTCCCCCTTTACCTTCGCCCTTTACTTTCACGGTTGGTTCACCCCCGTACAGCAAACAGACTTTTGTATCACCCGATTGTTCTAACTTCTCGAGACTCTCTTGGAATATTTGATTCCCAATCGTTATTAGATCGCCCTCTAGAGTATGAGTGATTATTTGAGGGCAATAACCCAACTCTTCAGCTTTAATTGCCGCTGCCTCTAACGCAAGAAGGTTGTTTCCTACTATCAAATGAAATGACTTTTCCAATTCTCTATCGTTTTCTTTGGGTGTTTCAGGTTTTTTCCCTTCGTTCCCTTGTGTTAAATGTGTGCGTATAGAAGTTGGTATTTCATCTTCAATTGAATATTGTTTTAGGATAGTTATGGCATCGCTAAATGTGCTAGAATCAGCTATTGTAGGTCCAGAGGCTATCACATCCAGAGGGTCACCCACCACATCTGATAGAATTAGATTAACAATGGTAGCTGGATAAATCTCTTTTGCCAATTGACCGCCTTTCACTTTCGACAGGTGTTTCCGAATACAATTCATCTCTTGAATGGTGGCTCCCGATTTCAAAAGCACTTCATTTAGTATTTTTAAATCAGATAATGTTCCATTCTCAGGCACATCAGCAAGTAGCGCAGAACCCCCGCCAGAAAGTAGACAGAATACTAAATCGTTGTGACCCGCTTTTTTGGCTATTTCAAGAAGTTTTGAAGTGCCTCTTACCCCCGCCTCATCGGGAACCGGGTGGCCTGCTTCAGTTTGTTGAATATAGCTTAGAGACACAGAGTGGCCATATTTGGTAATAATATGACCCTCTTTTATTCTGTCTCCTAGAATATACTCAAGTGCTTGAGCCATCATTGCCGAAGCTTTTCCAGCACCAACGACATAAATGGATTGATAATCTCTCATATTAAATGTGATCTTATCAACTTTCAACTGTTCACCAGTCAATTCAACTAATTGGTGAATTACCTGCTGAGGTTTCACTCTTTCGACACCTGCAAGAAAGATTTGAGTAGCTATTTCGCGTTTATTCATAAGTCACACCGTATTAAAGCAAGAAAAGCGAAGCAATCCAAACACAAAGAAAAGCGACACACCCCATCACCAAGGTGGTGGAAGAGTAGACTTTTAAGGTGGCGTTGGTCTCTAACCCCGAAAATTTTGCCACCACCCAGAAATAGGAGTCGTTGGCATGCGAAATACTCATTGATCCTGCTCCCATTGCCAATGTTGCTAACAATTTTCCAGCTTCTGTATCTAAATACAATGCCGGTAACATGGGTGCTACAATAGAAGCTGCTGTCATAATGGCAACCGTCGACGAACCTTGAGCTGTTTTAAGAAAAGAGGTAATGAAAAAGGGTATAAATAACCCCAATCCGGTAGCAGCTAAATAAGTACCTGTTTGCTCCCCAATACCTGTAGCTTTTATCACTGCGCCATAGATTCCTCCTGCAGCAGTAAGCACAAGAATTGGACCTGCTTTTTCAATAGCCTCATCAAATAAAGAATTGATTTTATCTTTTTCAATTTTCTTAAACAGTGAAAGGGCAATGAAAACGCCTAGGAGTAATGCCACTTCAGGACTACCTATGAGGGTAATTATTTTAACCCACCAGATCTCCATTGGAGGCTGATACAACATGATAATTGATTTCCCAGTTAGCAAAATTAGTGGAACAAGTATTGGCATGAAAGACCAAAATGGCGAGGGAAAATCGGTTTCAAAAGTATTTACCTCTTCTGTAGCTGTGGTATTATTCAACACGATATGCTCTTTTCTTGTCATCCATTTGGCCCATCCGAAACCAGCAAAGGCTGCAGGCAAAGCAATGAAAATTCCTAAAAGTATCAGGTATCCAATGTTCGGTTTCACAATTCCTACAGCTGCCATTGCTCCGGGGTGAGGAGGAATCATACAATGAATGGAATACAATCCTGCTGCCAACATGGTGGCCATAAATATCATAGGTTTTCCGGTTGCTTTTACCAACGATTTGTTGATCCCACTTAATACAATAAACCCCGAATTACAAAATATTGGAATGCCCGCAACAAAGCCAGTCAAACCGATTGCTAATCCTGAATTATGTTTGCCTGTCAATCGAAGAATTGAGTTTGCCATACTCGCAGTGGCACCGGTTTTCTCTAGCAACTGACCTATCATTATCCCTAGAATAATGATTACGCCAATAGATTTCATGGTATCTCCAAATCCTTGGGCAATAACAGGTACAACCTCTTTAGCTGGTAATAAAGCTACCCCTAACGTAAGGGCTACCACAAACATCGAAAGAAAGGTATTCTGTTTGAAAACAGAGGTAAGCAGTATGATTGCCAAAATACTTAGTAAAACGATAGAGAGAAGAAAGATATTCATGGTGTGTTTTGAAAGAGGTTTGTTTTGAAAGCTATTTAAATTTAACTCTCTATTTCATTTTAGTTATTTCATCTACTAAAGCACGATATTTATGTGCCTCTTCGTTGGGTTGTCCTGTGAATTCTTTTACTCCCCAGCAACCACCTTTACTGGCAATTCCGGTAAGTGCATAATTCATAAACAGTTTGAAATAGGGACGAATCACCCGTTGGCAATAGTTTTGATATACCTCATACATCTCTGGTCGTTTATTTACCATATCGGCATGATTTAGCACATGCTGTCCTCCCTCATACGAGATCAAATCAACCTTTCTCGATTGAAGTAATTGATCAATTGATCGAAAGAAACCCATTCCACTCTCTATTGCTACGTGCAGTTGGTGGATGGCATACTGATCATCGCCTTGTACTTTTTCACCGAAATATGGAGCAATAGCATAGGCATTAATCTGAATGTGTTGTGGGTTCGTAATGGGCGAGTCTAACGCCTTAAAATGGTTGTTCGCTATCTCTATATCCCCCGCAATTCCACCAAGAACTTTTACAATCCGCTTCGCTTGATTTGAAAACTGCTGGTCAAATAGTGAGAATATCTGGCAACTTCTGTACACATAGAAATCTACAAAACCACCTTTAAGCTTTAAAGCTTCTGCCTGTTTTACAGCGTAGGTGTGTTGTTGAAATGCTACATTCCACACTTCGTTTGAATACTCCACATAGCACTTCAAATTCGGGTTTAGGTTGTTTTTTATCAATTTAGCCAATCGACAAACAAACTCGTCATCGGCCTTATGAGGTATACACACCCACATATCAGAGCGATTCCTATTGCATAAGTCAATCATCCATTCATAAGCCAACCCTCCAGGACTATTCTCCGAAATATGATCTTCTATTTCTCGATTCATAGGATCATTTGGGAGTCGCCGTTGAGACCATGTTTGGAGTGTAGAGTGGTTTGTATGACCCCAATCCATAAAACGAAGTGTTTTGAAAGGAGCTACATCACGCAAAAAGATATTGTTCCAGATACTCTTTTTTGTGGTATAGGCGTTCGCCCAATCTACATCAGATTTAAAAGGTTTTTCGCCCGACCATGAACTTAGAAACCAAAAGTTGGTTCCAATATTCATTTTCTGTGCAGGTTTAGCGACCAGTGGAGTAGCTGATCTTAATTCGATATAATCGACATACATATATCCCCAGTTTGCTTTGATTTCAAGGGTGTTTTCTCCCGCTTTTAAATCAATATCCGACAGCTGTTTATCGTTCCATTCTGACGAATTGGGGAAGTAGATTGTATTGACCGTTTTATTAATTGAGACGTCGTTGTACTTGGTTGACCCTTCTGTACAATACCGAATAGCCAGACCATAACGCCCTGCTTGGGGCACGTTTATTTTAAGCGACAATTTACTACTGCCTTGTTTGTTAAAATTACCTACATATCCCTTTCCTGAAAAATTGTTTTGGCTATTTAATACGCTTACTTCTTGGAGTTGAGCATCTTCGGCTTCATACCTTAATGGCTTAGCTAACGAAACAAAAGGTGTTGTTGCTACCTTTATCTTAGTCGGTTTCGATAGAGTTGCCCTACTGCTTTTCGAAAATACAGTAAACTGATACTTCTGGTTAGGTTTTAAATTACACACCCAATAATAACACTCCCCTCCTTTGTTAGAGGGTAATGTTACTATCTTCTTTCTCTCTTTATAAATGTCGAAACTGATTATTCTAGAAGTGTCTGGATTGTTCCATTTTAAAAGTATTGCATCCGAAAAAGCTTCGACAGTTAGAGATGGTGAAGGTAGCGGTTGCGATGCATTCACACTCTTTACGAATATTAAGACAACTAATACTATCCAAATTCTTCTTTTGCTAAAAACCATATCCGTTTTGTTCCAGGTTTCTCAAACAGAAAGATTCAGAAACGCGATTGGTCTCTGAATCTCTTAGTTGCTAGTTGTGGTTAATAATTTTCTTCGTGCAAACTCCTGAATTAGTCTTCAATTTCACAATGTAGGTACCTGTTGAGAAATTAAAGGGCACTTGCTTCAAAAGAGGAGTTGAAAGTACGTGTACGCCCGACAACGAATAGACATCTATTGTCCCCGCTGTTTCTGCTGTCTTGATAATTAGATTTCTATTGGCCACATATAGATCCATATCTACTTGGAAGATGTTTTCCAAAGCTGTCAAACCAACCGATAAGGGTACACTCTGTGAAGAAACGTTTCCAAAACTATCTTTGGCTCTTACTGTAAAGCTATAAGTTACACCACTTACTAAGCCAGAAATATTGTAACTTGTATTAGCTGTTTCGGCCATCAAAACGCCATCTTTGAATATCTCGTAAGAAGCAACTTTCAGATTATCAGTTGATGCTGTCCATGAAAGTGTAAAGCTATTTGAACTAATGTTGTTTGCTGCCAAATTAAGAGGAACTGTGGGAGCTTCCGCGTCTTTCATAAAATTCATGGCATCCACTAAAGCTCGGTATTTATGTGCTGTAGTAATCGACTGCCCTGTAAACTCTTTAACACCCCAATTCCCGCCATAGCTCGATAGTCCGGTTAAAGCATAATTCATGAATAATGTGAAATATGGGCGCATTACTTTATTTACATAAGTTGTATATAAATCATACATTTCGGGGCGACGGTTGATATCACTTGCAAATTTCAACACGTGTTGCCCTCCTTCGTATGCCACCATACTAATGTTTAGTGATTTCAAATAATTGTAATGAAACTTACTCATTTCTGCACTTGCATTTATTGCAGTATTTAAATCAGTAACCGCATTAGCCGATGATCCATCCACACCTGCTCCAAAATAGGGAGCTATAGCATAGGCATCTATTTTAAGTTTATTCGGATTCAGAACTGGTGAATATAAATTCGAAATATGTTTACTAATTAGGCCTACGTCACCAGCAGATCCGGCTAAAACTTTTACAAATCGACCTGTTGTTCCAGCAAATACGGTTTGGAATTGAGAAAACACCCTGCAAGCAGCATAGACATAATAATCAGGAACACCCCCTGCAAGTTTCAATGCAGTTGCTTGAGCGCTTGCATAAGAATTTTGTTGGAAACTTACATTCCATACTTCATTTGAATACTCTACATAACATTTCAGAGTTGGTTTCAGATTGTTTTTGATTAGCGTTGCCAATTGGAAACTGAAATCATCGTCAGCTTGATGCGGTATACAAACCCATAAATTGGTGTTGGTACGATTACACAGGTCAATCATCCACTCGTAGGCCAAACCTCCAGGGTTGTTACTATCGATATGATCGTACGAATAGCTATTATTAGGATCGGTTGGCAATCGTCTTTGAGACCACGTTTTCAGATTTGAATTGTTAGTTGCACCCCAATCCATAAAACGAAGGGTGGAGAAAGGTGCTACATCATTCAAGTAATCTGCATTCCAGATATTGTCGCCATTGGTATAAGCTGTAGCCCAATTTACATCACTTCGGATTGGGGTTTCGCCCGACCAAGATGCAGCAAACCAGAAATTAGTACCAATTGACATCGCTTTAGGTGTTGTTGCTTGTGGCACAGTACCAGATGCTATAGTTACATAGTCAATCATATAGCTACCCCAATTTGAAATAAATTCAATTTTATTGTCACCTGCCTGAAGGTCAATATTTCCGAAGTTCACATCAGACCATGTTAACGTACTATTTGGGAAATAGCTACCAATTGGAGATCCATTTACAAAAACATCATTGTATTTATAGGAACCAGCTGTAGAATAATGTACTAAAAGATTATAACTACCTGTTTTGGGTACAGTTATAGTCATTTTCAAACTACTACCTGATGCAAAATTACCGACATACCCATTTCCCGAATAACCTGCTTGTGAATTCAATACAGCTGCCCCAGTGTAAATTCCATTCTCTGCTTCGAATTTGAGTGAGTTAGGCAAGGTTACCACACCTCCGGTTGAAGTTGTGAAACTTACTTTATCCGAAGCATTGCCGGCATAATCTTTTGCAACAACCGATAAAATATAGTCATTGAAGGGTAATAAGTTGTTGAATCTGTAGGATTGCTCTGCAATAGCACGATGATTTATCGTTGCAACAAAGGTATCGCCATTGTACAAATCGTATGTTTTAACTCCGTTGTTATCGTTTCCTGTCCATTTCAACAGAATACCATCGGAATAGTTTGTTGAATTTACATTGCTTACGGTCGGCTTTTGTGAATCAGGAGTTGAAGCATCTACCAATCTTATGTAGTCCAAATTGTAACAGCATCCACCTGAAACGGATATAGTATTTACCCCATTTTTCAAAGTTATATTGCTCACTTTTTGCTCAAAGAAACTACTTCCTCCAAGCAATACCGGAGAATTGCTATAGACTGTACCGTTTATACCCAAATTGATTTGTCTTAATCCATTATCCCCACTACTAGCAATAAATATATCATAATTTCCGTCGTGTGGAGCATTGATGGTGAAGGTCACTTTTTCGGTGTTTTTATCCGTGAAGTTAGTAACATAACCAGTTCCACTATACACTGTAAGTGGCTGGAATGATATGGAATTCATAGTTGTGTCACTTATAAAGGCTTGTCCTTCAACTAAAAAATCTTCGGCTTCATATTTTGCATTAGGGTAAGTAGATAACGTTGAAAAGTTTGTTGAGCTGCTAGCCGAATTATCTTGAGCATCAACAGCCTCCACTTTTAACGTGAAACTCGTGCCACTACTTAATCCCGATATCTTTACTGATGTGGTATTTCCCGCAACAGTAGTATAAAGTCGATCCGCTTTATAGATACGATATTTTGCAACCCCAACATTATCGGATGACGGTGTCCAAGATAGAGTACAACCATCTGCCACAATATTTGATACGGTTAAATTGGAAGGTGCAGTAGGTGATTCTGACTCGGTACGATCGCTGATGGTTATATAATCAAAACTCATCCATCCCCAAAACGGAGTTAGTTTAATGGTGTTAGCACCAGCGTTAAGTGGAATAAACCCATCTTTGTTAGCTCCTGCATTATTGTAGTTTGCCCAATCAGATGATGCCAAGAAATCTACGGTAGTTTGATTGCCATTTATTGATAAATAATTAGGTTTACTTCCTGAAAATGCACCGTATCGAATGGATAGTTTATAAAGCCCAGTCGTAGGAACATTCACATTAAAAGTAATAGACGATGAACCTTGGAATGAACCAGCTTCAGTATAGCCTGTACCGGAATATCCCTTTTGACTATTACCAATTGAAATGCCAGAGAGAGAAGCATTTTCTGCTTCATAAAGCACTATGAATGTTTTTGCTGTTGTTACATTAAAGGTTGCACTTGGTTGAGATACATTCAACGAAGGATCTTTTGCTGTCACATAAAACGAATAATTGGTTGACCCATTTAAACCCGTTACCAAAAATGTGGTAGTTGTGGTTGTTCCAATAGAAACTCCATTTTTAAACACTTCGTATAAGTCTACCGCTGCATTATCCGTAGACGCTGTCCAAGTTAACGTTAAATTTGTACATTGAGTATTGGTGGCAGCCAAATTGGTTGGCGTTGTTGGTGCTTGTACATCTTTGTCGAGCGTGGTTACATTTACTGGGGTACTGCTTGCCGAAATATTTCCGGCTAAATCTTTCGCTTTTACGGTAAACGAATAACTGGTATTGGACGTCAATCCCGATACTTTTAAGCTAGTGGCAGTGGTTTTTCCAATAGAAACACCATCTTGAAATACTTCATAAGAGTCCATAATTTCATTATCGGTAGAGGGATCCCAACTAAGAAGACAACCAATCGGAGTAATACTGGACGCTTTTACATTGGCAGGAACAGTGGGTGCTTGTGTATCGGGTACTTTATCGGTCACCTCGCCGTTTACAATTAAATCACTGGTGGTGTGAGCACCCGATTCTCCTAAAGAAGCATTCGTCCATGCATCAGCCACACCATAAATAGCAATTCTAAACTCAATGGGAGATGAGATATTATTTAATTGCGTAATGTTTATTGTTTTTAACGAACCATCTGAGGTTATTACTCCTAATTCCTTACCCGCTCCAAATCCAGTTATACTTGAGTATAGGGCAAAATTACGGGCCACATTCTGACTTTGTGCTTTAAACTGAATGCTACTTATTGAAATTACTTTACCATAAATTGGAGTTACTGTAAATGTTATATAATCTTTTGCAGTAAGTGCATCTGTTGCACTCAACTTATCTATAGAACATCCACCTAAACCATTGCTCCAGTTATCGGTGTTTATGCCATCGCCTCTTGTTGCAACTGTACTGGGCGAGGCACTCGATATTCCGGTTGCAATAGTAGATGCCGTTTTAGATACAGCTCCATTCACAGCTGAAAAATTCCATGTTAGAATAGATGTTTGCGCTAATAGGAGATTTCCGATTAAAAGTAATATCATCAATGATGACGCTTTAATAAACTTCAGATGAAAGATAAATATCACACGTCCAATTCTATTTTTTTTTCTCATTTCCATTAGATTTTTTATTTAAAAATATATTTATATTGATTGAATATTTCTTTTCTCAACAAACTGTATGTAATTAAATTGAATATATAACTATTTTGTAATATAATGAAAGCAAAGATATAATAAAAACGCACTTATTAATTAATACATTTCTATCATTTAATAAACCATTTTATATTCAAACAGTGTAGATGTAATTGATGAAAGTTTACACAAAGGACTAATAATGTGTTATTTGCCGTTTTTTTATGAGAAAATTAACCCTCAATCAAAATCTAAATATGTATTATATATTATCACTACTGACCGACAAAAAAAAGAACACGAAAAAAGAA
>Ga0194047_10000118_pt1 | contig 55656 bp, 49 predicted proteins | sample JunL225m_MetaG_2_FD_160070 | JGI IMG/M metagenome (GOLD analysis project Ga0194047, IMG submission 160070) | Anoxic zone freshwater microbial communities from boreal shield lake in IISD Experimental Lakes Area, Ontario, Canada - Jun2016-L221-5m | ecosystem: Environmental > Aquatic > Freshwater... | reverse complement strand
TATGCACAAGCAAACAATTTGATGTTATGGAAAAACAATAGTTATGATATTGATCCAGAATATTATAATCTTTCTGCAGGAACTCGTTCAAGTAAAATGCCTGCATTTTTTACCATAGGAGTTAGAACCTCATTCAAATAATTATTAAAAATATAGTTACTATGAAATTTAAAATATTCACCGCTATTCAAATATTTGTACTCTTGGTTGTATTATCAAGTTGCAATAAATTTTTAGACGTTAAGCCCAAAGGCTTAGATGTAGTTAATACTGTAGAAGAGTATAATGGTTTATTCAACAATACCAATTTATATACTTTTGTAAATGTTAGAAATATTCCTGGCTCACTTGCCTCAATTCTTGGCTATCCAGGAGCAGCGGTTGTGATGGCAGATGATGTGTTTTCTTCAGGGGCCTATTTAGCAACACAACCATTGTATTATCAAAACGCTTATCAGTGGAAAGATGATTTATTTCAAGCAGAAGATGAATCAAGCGAATGGGGGACATTCTATTCGCAAAACTATATTTTTAATGTAGTTGCCAATCATATTATGGACGTTCAAGATGGTGCATTGCAAGATAAAAAACAATTATATGCAGAGGCAAGAGCTAATCGTGCATATATGCATTTAATGCAAGTGAATTATTTTGCAAAACCTTATTCAGCAGCAACCGCTTCTACTGATTTAGGTATTCCAATTGTTACTGTAGCAGATGCTGGTGGCGACAATTATAAAAGAGCAACTGTGCAACAAGTGTATGATTTTATCATTACTGAATTAAAAGAGTCTATTCCTGATTTACCCGTTCAAACTTTAAACAGGGCAAGACTAGCACAAACAGGTGGCTATTATTTATTAGGACTCGCTTATTTCTGGAAAGGTGATTATGCCAATGCGTTAACCCAATTAAACAATTGTAGGGCCTCCATTCCAAATTATAAATTGGCTTTGGATTTGTATAATTACAATACTACTATGCCAACATGGGTAACTACAGGTCAACCATGGGTTGGGCCTAGTAAGATTCCTGCACAAACAGTTAGCACAGAAAATATTTATGTTAAACAAATGAGTATTAACTGGGCTACAGCTAGAAACACGGTGTATTTAAAGCCTACTATTTATAGTTTATATACTACTAACGACCAACGTAAAAAGTTCTTCTATAATAATAGTACGGCTAACGCAATTGTTGCACCAGGTTTGCCAGGTCAACAACGCAATGCACCAACTACCTATAATTGGGGACCTAATTTAGCAGATATGTATTTAATGTTGGCAGAATGTAAAGCAAGAACAAGCGATTTAATTGGTGCAAAAACAGACCTAGAATTTTTCCGTACTAGTAGAATGATTGCAGCAGAAGTACCTGTAACTTTAACCACGCAAACGGCACTTGTTAAATCAATTTTAGACGAACGTTTAAGAGAGTTTGCAGGAACAGGTTGGAGATGGTTTGATATGAGAAGATTATCAACCGATCCAGTATATAATAATATTGACCCAACGCATCCATTAGATGGCGTAAACTATACCTTAAAAACAGAAAGACTTACTTTAAGAATACCACCAGCAATTTTAAAATTGAATCCTGGAATGGTTGATAATAACTAAATAGAAATCATGAAAAAAATCGCAGCATTATTTATTTACTGTATTCCTTTTTTATTAAATGCGCAAGAAGGATTTACAGTAAACATGCATATTAAAGGTTTAAGTGACCATAATGTGAAAGTTAGTTATCAAAAAAATGGTAAATATAGAGTTGATACACTTCTCAATCAAGGGTCTGATTTAATTGTATGGAAAGGCAAAACAGAAGACCCGCAACTAGTAAGGGTAGAAGTAATGGATACAACACTTTATTTAAGGGTTGGAAAAGCAATTATGCCTTCACCTGCTTTGGGATTTTTACTAGCCAATACAGAGATTGAAATCAATGCAGACGCTAAAGAGATTTTCACTGGCACCATTACGAGTAAGCACCCAGATGTGCTGTTGTATAATGGCATTAGAATGAAAGACCTACCAGGTGCTATTGAAACCTGGACTTTGCAAAAAGAGCAAAATCGAAAAAGAAATGCCAACGACACTATTGGTAATTTTGAAATTGTACAAAGATTGACTGTTTTAAAGAAGAATAACCAGGCAATGCGTATTCAATTTTTAAATGAAAACCCTGCTTCCTTTACCAATTTGTTGGTTTTACAATCCTTGTTTTTAATTCTTCCAATTAGTGAATCAGAAATAAAATTCAATCAATTAAAAGACGAACAAAAAAACTCTGCTACAGGAAAGGCCTTGATTTTAAAAATTGAAAGCAATAAAAGAACCGCAGTAGGTAAGCCTGTTATTCCATTTTCGCAAATTGGTGCCGATGGAAAACTAGTAGATATAAGTGCCTTAAAAGGGAAAGTGATTTTAATTGATTTCTGGGGTAGTTGGTGTGTGCCTTGTAGAATGAGTCATCCAGCATTAAAAAAATTGTACGACAAATACAAATCAAAAGGATTTGAAATTATTGGCATAGCAAATGAACTAGCCAATAGTACCAGAGACAAAGCCAAACAAGATATAGCATGGCGTAAAGCCATTAAAGAAGATGGTTTAAAATGGCTACAAGTAATGTACGATCCTGCTATTATGGACTTAGTGAAAGAGTTTGATATTAATGGATATCCAACCAAATTTTTAGTAGACCAAAATGGAAAATTTGTTATGCGTATTTTAGGAAATAGCGATAAGCTTCATGCTGAGCTAGAAGAGAAATTAGCCTTATTGTTACCTGATTAATTTGTTTAATACCAATTTATTAACAGCCACTTACGTAATTACGTAAGTGGCTTTTTTGTTTGTTGAATTCATTAAATACAATTACATCAAAAGAAACCTTAATTTGTAGTGTATTTATTCCAACTATACCTTTAGCATAATTCAAATCGACTTAATAAATAACATGCGAAAGTTTTTATTGATAGGGTGTTTATTTTTCTATTCAAATCAATCTGTTAGCCAGTCAACTATTAAAATAGATAATAGCACTAGTGGGATTATTGCGGAAAATGCAACGCTTCAATTAATTTCAAATGAATTCAGTTTCACAGAAGGTCCTGCAGTAGATAAATATGGGAATATTTTTTTTACAGATCAACCAAATAATAAAATTTGGAAATACGATACGAAAGGCAAGCTATCTGTTTTTTTAGAAAATACTAGTCGATCAAACGGAATGTTTTTTGATAAAAAAGGAAATTTAATTACTTGCGCCGACGAACAGAATCAAATAATAAGTATCAATCGTAATGGAAAAATTAAAGTATTGGTTACTGATTTTAACGGCCTCCATTTTAATGGACCCAATGATTTATGGATTAGTAATACAGGAGGAATTTATTTTACAGATCCTTTTTATTCACGTGATTATTGGACACGAAAAATGCCTGAGTTACAAGGTGAGCATGTTTATTATCTCCAAAAAAATAAAGCACCCATAATAGTGGTCGATCATTTAATGAAACCTAATGGTATTATTGGATCTGCTGATGGCCAATTTTTATATATTGCAGATATTCAAGCCAATAAAACCTATCGTTATACGATTGAAGCAGATGGAACGCTGCATTCTCAAACACTTTTTGTGGATAGAGGTTCTGATGGAATGACTATTGATGATCATGGAAATATCTATCTTACAGGGAATGGTGTTTCTGTTTATAATAAGTATGGTGCTTTAATTGAACAAATTAAAGTCCCCGAAAATTGGACTAGCAATGTTACATTCGGTGGAAAAGATAATCATACATTATTTATCACTGCTACAAAGTCAGTATATACCCTGCAAATGAAAGTTAGGGGAGTAAATAAATTACAGCATTTAAATGACTAATCGTTTTTTGATAAAACACTATTATTGTAATATAGATTTTATAAACTTATACATGAAAAAAGCAGCCAACTTGCCATCAATTGCCCTATTTTTTTTAATGGTATTTATTTCAAATACCCTCACAGCTCAAATAGGCAAACAATTTCCTTCGGAGAAAAAAATAGTAAAAGATACTATTACAGGAACGATGTTAACATTTTTAACGAGTGCACCCAATGGTGTTGCAAAAATCTATCAAACACATACACAATGGACTGCAGATGGTAACTGGTTGGTATTTCGTTCGAGCCGAGCAAAGAATGAAGCATTAGCTGTTAATGAAACATCAGGTGAAATCATGCAAATTACCGAAGGTGGTTATACAGGAATGCTTTGTGTAGCTAGAAAATCTATGAAGCTTTATTTTATGCGCAATGCTTCAAAAGATACTTCTATCAAAAGAAATCTGCCAATGGAAATTGTAGAAGTTGATTTAGAAAAATTGTTTCATGATAGTAAAGCAGGTACACTTCAATCGGCATCGGTATACCAAAGAGTATGCGGCTCTATTGCAGCAGAAATAGGGGCAGGAAGCGATATGGCACTTGATGCAGATGAAGGATTCGTTTATTTCAGAGTAGGCGCGGTTGAGGCTGCAAAACATCTTTTACCCAATACCAAAATTGAAAAAGCATTTGGCCCACGTAAAATGGGCGCAGGGCCTGCAGGTTTAATGAGTATGGATATTCATTCAGGCGAATTAAAATACATCATATCAGTTCCTTTTCAAATAGGACATGTACAAACCAATCCTTGGGTAAAAGGTGAAATTGTTTTTTGTTGGGAAACTGGTGGAAAATCACCACAACGCACTTGGGTAGTATCTGCCGATGGAACAGGCTTGCGTCCGCTTTACCCAGAATCGGAATATGAATGGGTAACACATGAAGCGGTGATTACTAAAAACGAAGTAGCCATTGCCATTATGGGTCATAGAAAAGTGCCAGGCACAGATAATATAGCATTAGCAGGTACGCCAGTTAGCGGCAGTAATCCTGGTCAAGAAACCGAATGGGGGCCTTCAGGTACTAGAGAGAAACCAACTGGTTTAGGCATTGTGAATTTACGCACCAGAGAAATGGCCATCATAGGCCAAACGCCCAGTGGAAGTGGACTCTGGCATGTAAATGGCTCACCCGACGGAAGCTGGGCTGTAGGGGATGATTTTAAGCGAAATATTTATTTGATAGATAGAAAAACACGCGAAATGATTTTGTTGTCTGCAGGTCATAAAGAAACCGCAGCCGATCATCCGCATCCAACCTTTAGTGCCGATAGTAAAAAAATTGAAATTCAGTCGGCAATGATTTCTGCAGACAATCGGTCTATGAATATTTGTATTATACCTGTACCTGAAGACTGGTTGAAAAGAACTAATTAATTACTCGAATAAGGACATAAAAAAGAGCCTCACTAATTAGTAAGGCTCTTTTTAGTGACCGCGTCAGGATTCAAACCTGAAACCCCCTCATCCGTAGTGAGGTACTCTATTCAGTTGAGCTACGCAGCCATTTCCCCGTTAAGGGCTGCAAATATAGGCGCAAATTCATAATCTGCAAAACGAAATTGGTTTTAATTCAGTAATTAGTAAGGTGCTTTATCTGACCGCGTTAGGATTCAAACCCAAAACCCCCAATTTTAAGCCAATTTTGCTTTTTTATAGCATAAGCAGATTACTTTTGCAGCCTGTATGAACCCAACTAAACGATTGAATATTCTTATTGGCGCTGCTAGCTTATTGCTATTTATTACACCTTTAACTGCCCAAAAAGATAGTTCCCATAATAAAAAGACCTTATTATTTCCGGTAATTACCCGTTCAATAGAAACGAGTTGGTCTTTTGGTTTAGCGGGTGCAGCAACCTTTAAACTCTTAAAAAAAGACACGGCTACTAGAACCTCTAATTTACAAACCATTGTTTTATACTCTTTAAAAAAACAGTTTGTAGCAGCAATTAATGGGGCGCAGTATTTAAAAAACGAAGACTATATTATTAATGAACAATTATCGTATAGTTCTTTCCCCGATAAATTTTGGGGCTTAGGAAATCATACACCAGACAATGCAGAAGAGCAATACGATTTTAAACAATTTTATTTGTACTTGCATTTAATGCGTCATTTAGGAAACCATTTTTATGCAGGCATTTTATTTGAACACCAAAAATTATTAGCGGTTAATTACAAAGCAGGCGGCTTGTTTGACCAACAAAATATTGTTGGTAGAAATGGCTATCAAATTGCTGGTTTAGGATTGAGTGTAACCTATGATAAACGCAACAATGCATTCGCTCCTAATAAGGGTGGATTTGCACAAATTTATTTTAACCATTTTGGTAAAATGTATGGATCAGATTTTACCTATACCAATATTGTAGTAGACCTCCGCAAATACATGCCACTTACAAAAAAAGATGTGCTGGCCTTGCAAGGGTATTCATTTAGTAGTATTGGAGACGAAGTACCTTTAAGAAGTTTGGCTAGTTTAGGTGGGATGAATAGTATGCGTGGTTATTACAGTGGACGCTATCGCGATAAAATGCAAATGGTTTTTCAGTCTGAATTAAGACACCAACTCAATAACCGATTTGGCCTAGTTGCTTTTGGGAATTTTGGTGATGTTGGACACAACTTACAGGACTTTAATTTGAGCGATTTAAAATATAGTTTGGGTGCAGGATTGCGCTTTGCAATAAATAAATCTGAAAAATTAAATATCAGGTTAGACTATGGGGTAGGCCCAGGATTAAACCAAGGTTTTTATTTTGAACTTGGTGAAGCGTTTTAGTTGCTTACAATTCTTTTACTAATTAAAAACACCCCGTAGCACATAACAGGTGCGGCAAACACATCTATTGAATAATGGATGTGCTGAATTAATACCAAAATGCCAATTAAACAAGTGGCTATTAATGCAAGTATTTTATCGGTCTTTTTTGTGAAGCATAAAAAAATTAAAAACTGTGTGGATGTATGCCCAGAATAAAAAAGGTCTTTGGTTATAAAATGACTAGTACCTCCGTAAAATAAATTGGTAATTGGATCCATTAAAGGGATTAAATCAGCTGGTGGATTTAGTGCTACCAAATAAATAGTAAGAAATCGAGACAAACTTAACACCACAAATCCCCACATAAATAGTAGTAACATTTTTGGTTTGTGTATGGCTCGATAAATAAACCACAAAGACATCGACCAAATAATTAAAAATGTAGGAACAGATACATTATACCTAGGCAAATAGGCTAATAGTCTATCGTTTAATGTAGTACCTTCTCTTGTTTCTATATAATTAAAAAATATAGGGAATGCTATCAATACTACAATCCAAAGTATCATTGCTTGTATTAACCTGCGTTTAAAAAAAGGTTCTGCCCAATTCTTGCGCCAAATAGTTTTAACTGAATCTCTCTCCATCAACCTGCTTTGTTTAATAGTGCCAACGAACAAATGCTTCCATTGCGGCATATTTTGTCATGCCTAATGCGGCATAAGTATTTGCCGTATTGCTGTTTCGATCTTCGGCACGTTGCCAGAATTCTCTACTATCAGTTCCTTGAAATGGTACAGAATCTTTTTGTGATTGGTGAATGAAAATACCAAAGCGTTTTTTCATTACCTGGTCTGGACTCATTGGAATTGCCATTTCAATTTCAGAAATATCCCATTCTTGCCAAGCCCCTTTATACAACCAAACCCAGCAGTCTTTTATCCATGGTTCACCTGCTGCTTTTAAGCGTCTTAAGCTTTCGAAAACAATATCTAAACAAACTTTATGTGTGCCATGAGGATCTGCTAAATCGCCTGCACAAAATACTTGTTGTGGTTTTAATTCAATTAAGAGTTCCATTGTTTTTAATACATCGGCTTCGCTCATTGGATTTTTATCAATCGTTCCTGTTTCGTAAAAAGGAAGGTTTTGAAAATGACAACGAGATTCATCAGGCAGTCCTACATACCTGCATGTGGCTTTCGCCTCGCAACGGCGTATTAATCCTTTAATGGCGCGTATTTCAGGGGTGTCAACTTGGTTCTTTTTTTTGCTCGCTATATAATTTCTTGCTTCGTTTAAAATTGACTGACTCATTTTATTGTCAATGCCAAACATGTCTTCGAAACCCACTGCAAAATCAATAAATCGGGTAACAAATTCATCGGTCACTGCTATGTTACCACTTGTTTGATAGGCAACATGTACTTCATGCCCTTGGTCGTGTAAACGCATGAATGTACCACCCATGCTAATAATATCATCGTCTGGGTGTGGAGAGAAAATCACACATCTTTTTGGATGTGGTTCACTCCGTTCTGGATGTGCCGGAATTACTGCACCTGGTTTTCCGCCAGGCCATCCTGTTATGGTATCGCGCAATAAATAAAATACTTGTAAGTTAATTTCATAAGCATCGCCTTTTTCTACAAGCAATTCAGATAAGCCATTTTCGGTATAATCAATGGTATTTAAACTTAATACAGGCTTACCTAATTTTAAAGCTAAATTAATCACCGCACGTTTAATCATTTGCTTATTCCAAACACATTCGCCAGTTAACCAAGGTGTTTTAATTCTGGTTAATTCTTGCGATGCATTTTGGTCGATGATAAAAGTGCAATCGGAATGTTGTTGTAAAATACTTGCAGGAATTTGTTCGGTTACATTTCCTTCAACTGCTTTAGCTACTACACTGCCTTTAGCGCCCCATGCCATCAATAAAATTCTTTTTGATTTTAAGATGGTGCTAATACCCATCGTTACTGCACGCCTAGGAACTTTAGAAATATTTTGAAACTCATAGGTATTGGCCAGCCTTGTTCCATTTTCTAAATTCACCATTCGGGTTTTAGAAAAAATACTGGAACCTGGTTCGTTAAATCCTATATGTCCATTATTACCCAATCCTAAAACTTGCAAATCAATTCCACCAACTGATTCAATTTTATTTTCATATTCAGCACAGAGTCTTTTTACATCGTCTTTTGAGCCTATTCCTTCGGGTAAGTTTATGTTTTCTGGTAGAATATCTATATGATTAAACAAATGTCTATGCATGAAGCTCCAGTAACTCTGGTAGGCATCTCTTTCAATAGGATAATACTCGTCTAAATTGAAACTGATTACATTATTAAAACTTAAACCTTCTTCGCGGTGTTGGCGAACCAATTCGGCATACAATGAAATAGGTGTGGAGCCTGTTGCCAAACCCAAAACACATGGTTCATTTAATACTTGTTTTTGACGGATGAGGTTTGCAATTTCATTGGCTACCTGTTTGGAACCTTCTGTAGCATTTGCATAAATCTGTACGGCAATTTTTTCGAATGAGTCAACCATGCGCTTTTATTTAGTAGTCTAATTTCTGAATACAGTATATCAATAATTCTAATCTATTTCTTATCAGATAGTTCTGCAGCTGGATTTAAAACGGCTTTGCTATAATTCCAGTTCCAAAATTCGTACTTTTTTAGCTGTTCTACTAATCGTTTTTGAAAGTCAGCCCAATTGCGCTGTCCTTTTTGACTCCAAAGTACTTCACTCATCGCTGTCATTCTTGGAAATGTCATGTATTCAATTTTAGACCAGTTAGGAATGTATTCGGTCCATAAATTAGCTTGTGCACCTAAAACATATTTTTCATCTTCTTTTGAAAGTTCTTTTGGAATAGGTTCGTAGTCATAAACTTTTTGAACAGTTAAGTATCCGCCAATTGTTAATGAATCGTCTTTTTTAGTTTGAGAGTGGTCGAAATAAGCATAACTATTTGGGGTCATAATCACCGTGTGTTTTTGCTTAGCTGCGGCAATACCACCTTCTTCACCACGCCAACTCATCACTGCAGCATTTGGGGCCAAACCACCTTCTAAAATTTCATCCCAACCAATAATTTGACGTCCTTTACTGTTTAAATATTTTTCAATTCTTTGAATAAAATAACTTTGTAAACCGTGTTCGTCTTTTAAGTTTTTCTCCTTAATTAATTGCTGACAAAATGCCGAATTTTTCCAAGCAGTTTTAGGACATTCGTCTCCACCAATATGAATGAATGTAGAAGGAAATAGAGCCAATACTTCGTCTAATACATCTTGTAAAAAATTAAACGTGTATTCTGTTGGAGCAAAAACATCTTCATATACACCCCAACCTTGTTGTACTTGTTTACCAGTGGTACTACCAACCCAAGTAACTTTTGCAGGATGCTTGGTAGATGAATCTGGAAAGCAACTCAGTTGCGGATAGGCTGCAATAGCGGCAGAAGCATGCCCAGGCATTTCTATTTCTGGAATCACAGTGATGTAACGATCAGCTGCATATTTTACTACTTGCTTAATTTCTTCTTGGGTATAGAATCCGCCATATGTAGTATTGGTATTGCCAGTTCCAGGATAGCGACCAATGATGGTGCCATTTCTAAAGCCACCTACTTTTGTTAGGTTTGGATATTTTTTTATTTCAATTCTCCATCCTTGGTCTTCGGTTAAATGCCAATGAAAATTATTCATTTTGTGCATGGCAATAAAGTCAATGTATTTTTTTACATAATCTACACTAAAAAAATGACGGCCAACATCAAGGTGCATCCCTCTGTAAGTAAAACGCGGATGGTCTTCAACGGTTAAATAAGGTACTGAAAGATTTGCTGTTTTTACAGTAGGTAAAATTTGTATTAAACTTTGAATACCATAAAAAGTGCCAGTAGGATTAGCACCTTTTACTTGAATACCTTTTTGATTAATCTTTAAAGTGTAAGCACCAGGTATATTATTTTCAGATGCAATATTTGTTACACTAAGTACAATGGCATTTGAACTCGGGGCAGTTTTTGATAACTTTAATTTAAATCCAAAAAATGATTGCAAATAATCATTTAAAAAATTTGCAGAAGGAGCTAAATCGGCACTTGCTAGCACAATAACGGTTTGCGCATTAATGGTGGCAATTCCTTGTGCTTCTTGTGTAATTTTTGTGGGTTGTGGTATGATAGATACTTCTTGTGCATTTGTTTGCAGAAGTATTACCAATGACAATAATGAGGCAGCAATTTTTTTCATATAGGTTGCTTATTTTAAAATAGGTAAAATGATTTTTGATTTATTGTTGAAAATTTTTATAGTAGATTTTTGAAAATCCGAAGCACTTGCATGATAAATGTCTACAAATTTTTGTGGGTTTCTATCAACCAATGGAAACCAACTACTTTGTATTTGTACCATCAATCGATGTCCTTTTTTAAAGGTATGTGCAATGTCTGGTAATGCGTATTTTACTTGTGTTGGTTTACCTGGTACAAATGCTTCTGGCTTTTCTAAACTGTTTCTAAATTTACCACGCATAATTTCTCCGCGTACTAGCATTTGGTAGCCATTCATAGGATAAGTATCGTTGGCGGTATAAGTAAAATTATCTGGAAATACATCAATAATTTTTACCACAAAATCTGCATCTGTTGTGCTGATGCTTACTAACAAATCTGCAACCACAGGGCCAGCAAGTGTTAGGTCTTCAGTTAATATAGGTGTTTGATAAACCAATACATCTGGGCGTCTTGCAGCAAAACGCTGGTCGTCGGTCATGTATTCTCTGGTTCTGTACATATGCGCTTTTTCTGCATAGGGTACCGGTTTTGAAGGATCACTAATATAATCTGTTGTAGTATTATCTGTTCCACCTGTGTAATTCAATTGGCCATTGGCAGTTAAAAACAAATCGCGGGTTTGCATATTTGTAGCTGGCCATTTTGCAAACTGTTTCCATTTGTTTTCGCCAGAGAAAAAGATATTGGCTTCTGCTATTTTTTCAACAGCTCCTTTTCCTTTTAAATAAAAATTAAAGAAGGGTAGCTCAATGTTTTTTTGATACCAATTACTGGTATTATCACCGAATTGAATATTGCCTAAATGCGTACCATCTTTAGAACCCCACTGGCCATGGTACCAAGGGCCCATTACCAATTGGTTATTATTCGTGGCTTTTGCTTCAATGGCTTTGTATAAATTCCAGGCACCATAACAGTCTTCTGCATCAAATAAACCACCAACAATTAAGGTTGGAATTTTAGCAGAAATATTTTGTACATAGTTGCGATCGTTTCTTTTTTTCCACCAATCATCATATGTTGAATGGGCCATTAAGTCGTTCCAAAATGCAATGCTATCACCCATAATTTTGCTTAGTTGGGGAATGGTGTTGCGCATATAAAACTCATAAGCATCTTGAATAGGAAAATTAAATCCTGATGGTCCTATTGTTGTTGGTAATGGACGAGGCTTTCCAAAAGAGCTATAAAAACCAAATGCATCCATTAACATGAATGCACCATTGTGGTGAAAATCATCTCCAGCAAACCAATCGGTTACGGGTGCTTGAGGGCTGGTTGCTTTTAGTGCAGGGTGGTTGCTCAATGCAGCCATTGCCGCATAGAATCCAGGGTATGAAGTACCGTAAACACCAACATTGCCATTGTTATTGGCCACATTTTTTACTAACCAGTCAATGGTATCGTACGTATCACTGGCTTCATCTATGTCTTGATTGGTTTTTTTGTTGGGATTATAAGGACGCACATCTACAAAGCTGCCTTCACTCATCCAACGGCCGCGTACATCTTGCTGCACAATAATGTATTGCTCTTTAGCAAAATAGCTCCTAGCGCTATTCCATATTTTACTATAATTATTTTCTCCATAAGGCGCACAAGAGTAGGGTGTGCGGGTCATTAAAATGGGGTGCTGTGTTGTTTTGTCTTTTGGGATATATAAATTGGTAAACAATTTTACACCATCTCTCATGGTGATGGTTAATTCTTTTTTTGAGTAATTGTTTGCAAACCATACAGAATCAATGGCTTGGCTAAATCCTAAATACGGAATTAGGCACAAGAGCAATAGTAGTTTTTTCATGGTCAAGTGTTTATTGAGTGCTGTAAATTAAAAAAGATTCCTCGGTAAGGGGAATCTTTTTTAATATAATTATAACTGTAATGTATTTATACTTTGGTTAGCTTAATCATATTGGTTGGTAAGTGCAATTGAACCGGGGTACTTCCCGTATTTACTACTACATCACCTTCTTTTATAAAACCACGTTCTTTTAAAATATTAATCTGGTCTTGAATCATATTGTCAATACCTTCTTCTTCGTCGTAATAGAACGCACGTACACCCCAACTTAAGCTTAATTGGTTTACCAATGAACGTTCTTTGGTAAAGATGAACAATGGCGATGAAGGACGGTAACTACTTAGCATAAATGCCGTATAGCCACTTTGTGTCATTCCTATTAAAGCATTTGCTTCTACGTCTTCTGCAATTTTACAGGCATTGTAGCAAATAGCATCGCTATGGTAAGATGGTGAATGGGCTTGTGGTTTTAAATCGGCAGAACGATCGTAACGATATTCTTTCTTTTCAACTTCCATGATAATTTTACGCATAGTTTGAACCACCAATGCTGGGTGATTACCCGCTGCAGTTTCTCCGCTTAACATAACGGCATCTGCTCCTTCTAATACAGCATTTGCAACGTCGGTAATTTCAGAACGGTTTGGCTTTACACGATCAATCATGCTTTCCATCATTTGGGTAGCAACAATTACCGGTTTTGCACGGTGTAAACATTTTCTAATTAATTCCTTTTGAATCAATGGAATTTGTTCAATGGGCAATTCAACACCAAGGTCTCCGCGCGCAATCATAATAGCATCACTTTCTAAAATGATATCGCGAATATTTACAAGTGCTTCTGGCTTTTCAATTTTAGCAATGATTTTAGTTTTGCTATTCTTCTCATTTAATTTACCTCTTAACTTCACAATATCATCTACGCTTCTAACAAAGCTTAAAGCGACCCAATCGCATTCTTGCTCAATAATAAAAGCTAAATCAATTAAATCTTTTTCGGTAAGTGCTGGTAATGAAATTTTAGTATCTGGTAAGTTGATTCCTTTTTTTGAAGAAAGGTTTCCACCTAGTGTTACCAATACTTTCACGTCTCCATTGGTTTCAATTCCAACAACTTTAACTTCAATTTTACCATCGTCAATCATAATGGTATTGCCCATTATAACATCACCTGCTAGGTTAGGATAAGAAACATAAATTTTTTCAAGTGTTCCAATACATTTTTGGTTGGTAAAAGTTAAAATATCACCTGCTTTTACATCTAATGAATTGTTCTCTATTTCTCCAACGCGTAATTTTGGTCCTTGTAAATCGCCAAGAATGGCAATGTTTACTGGTTGCGTTTTATTGATTTTACGAATATGTTCAATGATGGTTAATTTATCTTCATGACTTCCGTGAGAAAAGTTTAAGCGAAAAATATTAACTCCAGCATTTACTAAGTCTAATAACTGTTCGTAAGAATCACATGCAGGACCTACTGTTGCTACAATTTTAGTGCGGTGGTTAACATGGTCAACACCAGCTTTTATATCCATTTCTTTGTGTAGGTATTTATCAATATTCTTTGACATAATTTCTATTTGTTTTACGGGGGTTAATAGATTAGTATAATTTATGTTAATGGATTAGCTCGCCAATATTTTTACAATCTTCATCCATTCTTGACCAATTTTTTGTTTTTCTTTTACCGCTTTATCTAAAGGAGTGTAGTGTATTTTATTATTCACCACACCAACCATTACATTGTTTCTACCAATAATTAAACTTTCTACAGCATAATAGCCCATATGACTAGCAATTAGTCTGTCTTGGCAAGATGGTGAGCCACCACGTTGTATGTGTCCTAAAATACATACGCGTGTGTCGGCTTGAGGCACCCTTTCTTTAATTACTTTGGCCAATTCATTCGCACCACCAAATTCGTCTCCTTCGGCTACTACAATTAGGTTTACTAATTTTTGTCTTTTCTCGTTTTTGGTAAGAGAATGAATTAATTCTTCGATATCTGTTTTTGATTCAGGGATCAAAATATTTTCAGCACCTGTTGCAATTCCACTGTGTAAAGCAATATATCCTGCATCTCGGCCCATAACTTCCACAATAAATAAACGATCATGTGCATCCATGGTATCGCGAATTTTATCAATGGCTTCCACTGCCGTGTTAACTGCTGTATCAAAACCTATGGTTGCATCGCTACCTGCAATGTCTTTGTCTATTGTTCCTGGAATGCCTATACAAGGAATATCATATTCGTTGCTAAAACGTTGTGCACCTCTAAAGCTTCCATCTCCTCCAATAATTACCAAGCCATCAATGCCTCTTTTTTTAAGGTTTTCGTAGGCTTTTTGTCGGCCTTCTGGCTCAAAAAAATCCATACTTCGGGCCGTTTTTAAAATGGTACCACCACGTTGTATGATATTAGCTACCGATTTAGAATCCATTTGAAAAATATCATCTTCCACCATGCCATTGTATCCGCGCATAATTCCAAACACATCTAATCCGTGATAAATTCCCGTTCTTACTACCGCTCTTACCGCGGCATTCATTCCTGGGGCATCGCCTCCTGATGTTAATACGCCTATTTTAGTGACTTTTTTTGCAGACATGTAGATATTCGATTCTTTCTTAATAAGATAAAAAACACATAATGGCAATCAAAACGGCTCGTGTATGAACTACACAAGTGTCAAAAATAAGCTTTTACGGCTAAATTTCAAGTGAATTATATTGTTAACTTAATTGAATGTTTAAAACCATCAAGGCTTTAACAGGTCAATTCCGTTTAAACTTCCATAAGAAGCAAGGGGTTTATATCTAACAAATAGGTCTTCGCTATACCATTTTTCCTTTCTGGTTTTTGCAATTACTTTAGTGTGTTCGTGTAACTTATATGCAAAATTTTTCATGTCATCTTTGCTTTCCCAAACACTAAACGTGGCTTGTTTAATAAAGGGAATTTCTCCAATTCCAACCGATCCAATAAAACCTTTTGAACTAGCCATATTCTTTGCCACACTTTCAACGTTATTCCAGAAATGCTGTAGTTTATTTAATCGAATAGTGGCCCTTGTTAATACGCAGATGGTACCATTATATTCATTGGATTTTGTTAATTGGCCAAAAGGTTGTTTGCCATCCCAAAATCCATGTCCTTCTATTGGTTCTAGTATTAGCGTATATATTTCTGCACCCATAAATTTCCACCAGCCACATATAAACTTACCATAAATACTGGCGGCATTTTCTTGGGCAATTGTTTGACTTTTTGAATGATTTGAATCAATGCTAGTTGGCAAATTTTCAAAAACAGTTAATAGCGCCCATTGTTGCAAATCTGGGGTTTTGCTAAAACTCCCTCCTTTGCCACAGCCCATTAACTTCCAAAACTGAATAGATGAATTGCGCCATAATGGTAAGCGAAAGAGGGCCATGGAAATGAATCCTGCCCAACCCATCCACTTGGGGTATCGAACGATGCTTAGTGTTGCGATCATTGTAATTGAATAAACGTTTTTTCTAAAAGCAACACATTTTTTAAATGCATTAATTATTTCCTGTTCCTGTTTTTTTAACTGGAGGCGGCATCACACCTTTTCCTTTTTCTACAGGTTTGGTTACTGCAGGTGGGGTAATGGCAGGTTTGCTTTCTAAGGGTTTTGGAACCGTTTTATCTTTATTGTCAATTGGTTTGACAGTTGTTTTTTTAGTGTCCTCCACAGGATCAGACTCTGCTTTTATATCATCTGCAGTAATGCCTTTTGGTACACTATAATCTGTAACCGTTCCATTTCCTTGGTCTTCGCCTTCTGCGCCCAATGGTGCTGTTGTTCCGTTGATATAATCAATTAAAATATCATTCGGCATAGTTTCTGGCTTCACAAAAGTTTGGTTTACATCAATGCCGCAATTAGGGTCAGCTGCTGCTTTTGCAAAAAAGTAAGCCCATATTGGCATGGCTGCACGAGCACCTTGTCCATTTAAATTCTCATTGCTAAATCGAATAAACCTGTCATCTGCACCCACCCATGTTCCTGCTAATAATTGTGGTGTATAACCCATAAACCATGCATCACTATTTTCATTAGTGGTGCCTGTTTTTCCAGCAATTTCCAATCCTGCTGGTAGGTCGTAACTCCAAATGCCACGCGCTGTTCCTACTTGTACAACACCTTGCATCATTTTAATAACAGAGTAAGCGGTTACATCACTAATAACTTCTTTGCGTTGTGGGCTAAAACTCTCTAATACATTGCCATTTCTATCTTCAATTCTTGTAATAAACATCGGTTTAGCATTGAGTCCTCTACCAGGAAACATGCTATATGCTTGCATCATTTCAAACAAAGAAATTTCGCAAGAACCTAGAGCTATAGAAGGGTAGGGTTCAATTTTTGTTTGCAGGTTACAACGTTTTAAATATTCAACAAAACGCTTAGCACCATTGTTTCCTGTGTTGTCTAATTGTTTCATAATATAAGCCGATGCACAGTTGCGCGACTTGGCCAATGCTTCTGCCATCGGCATTGCCGCACCAGTACAAGACTTGCTTGTTGCAGGAACTAATCCGTAAGCTCCAAAACTTTGTTGGTTGTCGTAAACAGTTGTATTAGGAGTGAATCCTGCTTCTTCAATTGCCAAACTATACAAAAGCGGTTTCATGGTTGAGCCTACTTGTCTTTTTGTATTGATATTGGCGTGGTCGTATTTAAATGTTTTAAAATCAATACCACCTACCCATGCTTTTACTTCTCCAGTTAAAGGATCCATTACCATAAATCCGGCTTGCAACATTTGACGGTGGTATTTAATAGAATCATAAGGCGTCATCACGGTATCTTTTCCGCGGGTATTATTCCAAGCAAATACATGCATTGGAATTTTTTGTTTGAAAGATGCCCTAATTTCTTCTTCGTCTAATCCTTCTTTTTTAAGGTTATGCCAACGATCACTTTGCTTCATGGCAGATTCCAAAATCGATTCAAAGTTTTTCCAAACAGACCCAGTTTTCATGTTTTCTTGGGTGTTCAAAAGCTTTTGCATATAACTCATGTGCTTGGCAACTGCTTCTTCGGCATATTGCTGCATTCGAGGATTGATAGTAGTATAAATGCGTAATCCATCTCTAAATAAATCGTAGTTATCGCCATTAGATTTTTTATGGGTCTTGCACCATTTTTTCATGTCTTCGCCCAAAATCATTCTAAAGTAGGGACCTAGTCCAGCACTCTCGTCTAATTTTTTAAAATTTAATTCGATTGGTTTATGCTTTAATACCTCTGCTTCAGCTGCAGCCAAATAGTTTTTTGAAACCATTCTGTTTAAAACTAAATTCCTTCTTTCTAAAGCCTGGCGTGGGTTACGGCGTGGGTTGTACAAACCTGGTCCATTAATCATGCCAATTAATACAGCCGCTTCTTCTACATTTAAACGGTCGGGTTCTTTTTGAAAAAATGTTTTTGCGCCATTGCGAATACCAAATACATTGTCGCCAAACGCAACTGTATTTAAATACAATGTAAGGATCTCTTCTTTGGTAAAATTGCGTTCTAATTTAATGGCAATAATACCTTCCTTTAGTTTTTGAATACTTCGTAGTAAGAAATTTTTTGTGCTCCAGTTTTCTGTAAATAAGTTTTTGGCAGTTTGCATGGTAATGGTGCTCGCACCGCCCTGGCTTCCTAAATAAAAGAATGCCCTTGCCAAACCTTGTGCATCAATTCCACTGTGTTCAAAAAAGCGTTTATCTTCGGTGGCCACAAGTGCATTAATAGCATGCTTGCTAATGTCTTTATAGAATACATTAATACGATCTTCTATATAATATTTACCCATTAAATAGCCGTCTTGTGCATATACCTGGCTAGCTTGTAAGGCGGTTGGGTTTTCAATGTCTTCAATATCTGGCATGTCGCCAATCCAGCCCCAATTAATCATTAATAAAAACAGCGCTACAAAACCCATTCCTCCAAAAAAAATGCGCCAAAATATTTTAACCGGTTTAGACATACATATTGGTATAAAAAATTACGATAATCTTATTGTAAAACTAACTTAGAAACTAATAGCATAAACTAAAATACATCCGGAAATATTTCTCTAATAAATTTTTGATATGCCGTTATGTCTTTTGTTTCTTTTAATATGGTTAAGTTTTTATTACTAATCATTGTAAAACTATATTTTTCTGCCGATAGCCATGGAATGATTCTTGATTTGGCAAATGGCTTTGTTTTACCAATATATTCCATTGCTACCGCAGCATTAATAAACGGCCCCATCATAATTAATTGGTATTGGGTATTTAATGCCATTGCATTCAAATTAATATTTTGATTGCTGGCAGTTTCTCTATTGAAACGATTAAAGGCATTTTTTCCTTCGCTAGCAAAAATGGCGTCTACTTTATCTAAAACAACTACTACCCATTGAGAATCGGCCGCATTAAATACATAACCATTTGTTTTATTAGGAGCTAGGCCAATTGCTTCTAATTTACCACCCACTTTTAATTCGCTTTGAACTGATTTAGAAATGCCTATTGGTTGTGCTGTTGTAATATTTTTTTCGGCTGAACTATTATTTAAATCAACGGCACGTGTAATTGGATCATTGGTTGTTTCAATACTTAAATTAGTTAAATAAGTTTCTATTTCTTTTCGCTTATTTAATACTTCAATCATGGTTGCAGCTTTTGTAGCCATAATTGATTTTGGAAATAATTGAATTAATTGGTGCAGGGTATTAATTGCAGTGCTATCATTTCTTTGTTTAACGTAATAGATAGACTCAATAAATAATTGTTGCGGTGTCCAATACGTTTTACCAAATAATTTATCGGCTTGTTGTTTTGCGGCAAATGCCTCACTAAAATCACCAGATACAAATAGGTTGTAAATTTTTGTATAGGTATCTGATGCTGGGTCTGTTTTTTTATTGGAAGATGTTTTGGCTAATTGTTTTGTATAAATTCCGCCAACAAAGTTTTTGCTTAACAAGCCACGTACCGAATCGGCTTGAATGGGTTGGTTATTTCTATCATAACAGTTGGCTAAATTAAATAAAGACTTTTCTGTTTCACTGATGTCTGGAAAACGTTGGATGATTGTTTTATAAACTTCAATAGCACTTGGGTAATCGGTAATTTGGTTTTGAAAAACAGAACCGTTTGCTAAAAGTGCATTTAAAATAAGCACATAAGATGCCGACATTATTTCGGAACTTAATGGCAGTTTACTTTCTAAAGATTCAAAACTTAGTTCTTCTGCTACAACTGCTGTTGCGGGTTTATCTACCAATGGTGTTGCTACCGCTATTGCATTTGGGTTTGACTTGGCAAACGACTTATCAATGGCTGATTGTCTGCGCCAGTTGTCTATATTTGGTCGGGTGCCCCATTTAGATTTAAATTCAATAAAACCATTTTGTTTTAAGGAAGTATTTTGAAAATAAAATTCATTATTACCTGCAGAAAATAAATCGGGTGTTTGAATATTATTACTCATTAAATTTCCTCCTCCAAAACTTGGTGCCTGGTTTTCTATTTCTTTTAAACCAGCCAATTTTCGAAGTTGTTTTAACTTGTTTTTAATAGCAGTATTTCTTTCTTCAACTGGCATAAGTGCCAATTTCTGTAAGCTATCTTCTCTATTTATTACAGCCATATTTTCTGTAATAATTTTTAAGCCAGGCTTGCGTGATTCAACTTTAATTTTATCTAGTTCTTTTAATTGATCAATTTGTAAACTGTCGTAGAATCGGTAGGCGTCGATATAGTTTTTTCTGTTGTAATTTAAATCTGCTAATAGTAAAAAACTCGCTTCTTTCTGCGAAGGATTTCCAGTGCTTGATTGAATGCTTTTTGTTAAATAATTTTGCGCATCTTTAATTTGATTTTGTTGGATGGCTAATTTTGCGGCTGCATAATAAATGATGTCTTTATATCCTTCAAACAATGGGCGCTTACCCATTTGTAATAATTCATGTAAGTTTTCTTCAACTGCATTTTTTTTATGACCAGCTTCTAAGGCGCTAATGGCTAAGTGTGCATATACTTCTAGTGTTGGGTCGGTAGCATTTTTAATAGCTAATTGATATGCATGAACTGCTAAACTATCTTTTTTAGACAATGTATATAATTGCCCTATTAGAAATTGCCAACGCGCTTTCTCTTGTCTGTTAATGGATTGTTCTACAGCCTTATTCAAATGCCAAGCGGCACTATCTGTTGATTGTTCTTTATAAAATGCATAAGCGGTCATTTCATGCAAACTTGGCGCAAGTCTTTTTGGAAAATTAGGATCGGCTCTTAATAGTTGAATTAGTCCTTCTGCTTCAGATAATTTGTTTTGTTCTAAATAAGTTCTTATCTGCCATAAAAAACTTTCGTTCCTACTTGGGGGCTCTGTGGTTAATTTTTTCCAAACCGATTTTGATTCTTTGGTTACAATTGAAAATATGCCATTGTTATTGCTAGCATTACTGCCTATAGGAATATCGTAAATACCATCCTTTGCTGAAAAAGCATAGTTGATATATTTAAAAACCTGCGTAGCAGAATCAAAATCATTTCTAAACAAAAAGGCTTGCCCCATAAGCAAATACAAATCATCTACCCAATCAGACCTTAAATCATGTAATACAATTCCAGCAGTGCATTTGTAAATTACGGAGTCTAACTGTGTTCTATCTTCCGACAAATCTTTTATAGTATAATTATAAAATGGCAGTAGGGTAGTATAATCTTCTTTAAAACGTTCTTTCCCTTTTTCTAGGATTTCAGCAATTTTTTTATTGGCATTAAAATAATAATTATAATGACTAACCGTATTTTGATAGAATTTTTTGGTACGCGATATTTTGGTTAAAGGGGTATTTTCGGCAGGAAGGGTTCTGTTTTCGTATTTAGCCGGTTTGCTGAGTTCAATGGTGCTAAATGCTTGTGCGCTTCCCTTGTATTGAAACAATAAGAGGGGCACACTCACTATAAAAAAACCAACTATTTTATACTTTATCAGGCTCATTTAAACAATAGTAAAGAAAATCTTTTTAAAATTACAGTTATTTCCTATTTCAAGGTTGCTAAAAGCCCATGGAATCCTACCTTTATCTTGATTTAACAATATGGCTAAACTAGAACACAACGATACACTCAAGCGATTACGTAACAATTACCGGTTGGTGGTAATGAATGACGATACCTACGAAGAAGTAGTTACGTTTAAATTATCTCGACTAAGTGTGTATATTGGCTTAAGTACTAGTTTGGTATTATTAGTAGGCTTAACCATTGCCCTTATTGCTTTTACGCCTATTAAATATTATATACCTGGTTATGGTACTCGTGAAAGTAGAACCGCCCTTCAACTATTGAAAATTAGAACAGATTCATTAGAACAATCCATTAAATACAAAGACCAATACCTAGATGGCATTAAAAAGGCTTTAAATGGAACAACCCCAACTCAAAGAGATACCGTTCTTTTAGACCTGCCCAAAAAAGCAATTTCAAACGAATAATGCCCCAAAAACAACCATCTAACAACCTTTTATGGCAATATGCGGGTTTGGCCTCGCAGTTAATGATTACGCTATTACTTGCTTTGTACCTAGGAGATTGGGTTGATAAAAAATTAGGGATAGGATTTTCTTTATTGGTTTGGATATTGCCTTTACTAGTTTTGGTAGCCACTTTTATTAAATTAATTAAAGACACTTCTAAAAAAAAATAATGCAACAAAAGCAACAAATATTTTTACCTATTAGTATCGTTTTTATAATGGTCACGATAGTGTCATTGGTTTTCTCAAAGCAGTTAAATGCCATTAAAATTGACCATTGGGTGGTAATTGGAGCCAATACGCTTTTGTTTATTATCAGCCTCTATAATGGTGCACAACACAACAAAGCCATGCAGCAAACCAATCCGCATGCTATGGTTAGAGGGGTTATGGGCTCGGTAGTTTTAAAACTTTTTGTACTAGGAACTGCCGCTTTTGTGTATTTATATAATGCAGGAGAAAATAAAAATGTAAATGGGTTATTTATTGGAATGGCCTTATACATATTATATACTTGGCTAGATGTTAGAATTGGATTAACTGTGAAACCTATTCCCAAAGATGGCAGTAACTGAGCATCCATTGCATCAATTATCGGGCTATTTGCCTGCTGGGAGTTTTGAGCCTGTTGTTGCGTACTTACACCAATACAAAGTTCATTTAACGGTAACCAAACAGCGCAAATCTGTTCTGGGCGATTATAGGCATGCAGGTTGGGGAGGGAATCACCGCATAAGTGTAAATGGCAATTTAAATAAGTACGAGTTTTTAATTACGCTTTTACACGAGCTAGCCCATATGCTTACTTATGAAATGTATCGTAATAAAGTAGAAGCACATGGTAAAGAATGGAAATCTATCTATAGCAAATTATTAATTGGATTTGTACAGTTAAAGGTGTTTACACCAGAAATAGAAAAAGCACTCCAAAAATCAATTGCCAATCCTGCTGCAACTGCTAATGGAGAAACAGAATTACTACTTGTATTGCGTAAATACAATGAAGCAATTAAAGAAGACCATACAACGGTATCTCAATTAGAAGAAGGAAGTTTGTTTCAAACAGAAAATGGAAAAATATTTAAACGAGGTCCTGTAAGACGTAAGCGAATTGATTGCGAAGAAATCAGCACTAAGTTGCACTATATATTTAGTCCTATCACCGTTGTAAAAGTGTTGCCAGAAGGTTTTTTGCAGAATAAATAACAAGTTGATTCACGGGGGATATTTGGGTGTTAATTAGTGCTAGCAATAGTTTGTTCAAACTATTATTGTAGTCTTAAAAACAACTACTATGCGCTATCACGAAAGAAAAACAGAAAGACTTCATTTAGGAAAAAACATTAAATCTTTGCGGGGATTAAAAGGCTTACCATTAAAATATGTTGCCACAGAATTAGGTATGAGTATTTCTAATTTAAGCAATATTGAAAATGGTATCACAGGAATTGAAGTAAACACCCTGCAAAAAATAGGAGAGATATTGGGTGTAGACCACCAAAAAATTCTGGTATTTAACCCAGATAGTTTTTTGCAAACTAATTTTCATTAAATAGTTTTTTACAAAAAAAAAGATCTCGCTTTTACGAGATCTTTTTTATAGAAATTATATTGCAGATTTATGCGATAGCTTGTTTTACCAAAGCAGCAGCTTCACTTAATTGAATTGCAGATTGAACTTTCAATCCACTTTCATCAATAAGTTTTTTAGCTTCAACTGCATTGGTTCCTTGTAAGCGAACAATAATAGGAATTGAAATATTTCCTAATTTATTGAAAGCTTCAATTACACCTGCTGCAACTCGGTCGCAACGTACAATTCCGCCAAAAATATTAATCAAAATTGCTTTAACGTTAGGGTCCTTCATAATAATACGGAATCCAGCTTCAACAGTTTGTGCATTAGCGGTACCACCTACGTCTAAGAAATTGGCAGGGTCTCCACCACTCAACTTAATCATATCCATGGTAGCCATTGCTAAACCAGCTCCGTTTACCATACAACCTACATTTCCGTCGAGTTTTACAAAATTCAAATTGTATTGTCCAGCTTCTACTTCTGTAGGATCTTCTTCGGTAACATCACGTAAAGCTGCAATATCTGGATGACGCATTAACGCATTGTCATCTAGGTTTAATTTACAATCTACTGCAATGATTTTTTCGTCTGAAGTTTTAAATAATGGATTGATTTCTAGCATGCTAGCATCTATTCCAACATAGGCATTGTATAAATTTGTTACAAATTTCACACAGTTTTTAAACGCTTCGCCACTTAAACCAAAGTTGAAAGCAATTTTTCTAGCCTGAAATCCTTGTAAACCGCCGCCTGGGTGAACCCATTCTTTGAATATTTTTTCGGGGGTGTTATGGGCAACTTCTTCAATGTCCATACCACCTTCGGTACTATACATGATTACGTTTTGGCCTTTTGCACGATCTAATAAAATAGAAAGGTAAAATTCCTTTGTTTCGTTAGGTCCAGGATAGTAAACGTCTTGGGCAATTAAAATTTTATTAACTTTTTTCCCAGCTTCACCAGTTTGGATAGTAACTAGGGTGTGTCCAAGAAGGTTTTTTGCAATGGTACTAATGTCTTCAAGGCTTTTTCCTACTGCTACACCACGTTGCTCACCACCTATCACTTTACCTTTACCCCTGCCACCAGCATGGATTTGAGCTTTAACAACAGCAAAATTGTTGTTAGTTTGGGTTTTAATTTGGCGATACGCTTCTTCAGCAGCCATTACGGTATCAACGGCGATACCTTCCTGTACCGGGACATTGAATTTTTTAAGCAATTCCTTCGACTGGTATTCATGCAGGTTCATAAGATACTAAATTTTTGCGAAGATAAGAGAAACCGCCTTATTATAGGTGTAGATAATTAATTAGTGTTGTAACATTAATTAATTTATTTTTGTTAGACACGATTTGTGTCGTTTTAACTAAAATAAAAAGGTTTATAATATGAAAAAAGCAATTTTAGCTGTTACCAGCTTTGCCCTTATTGTTGGGCTTTCTTCTTTTGTAACAAAAGAGGCAAAAAAAGACGTAGTTAACTATAATGTTAATACAGAAAGAAGTCGTGTTGACTGGATTGGTTCTAAAAAAGGCGATTTTCATACAGGATCTTTCTCTGTAAAGTCTGGTTCTGTAGCAGTAAATGCAGGAAAATTACAAGGTGGAAAATTTGTAATTGACTTAGCAAATTTAAAAGTAACTGATGCAGGTGGTGGTGAAAAATTAGCTGGTCACTTAAAAAGCCCAGACTTTTTTGATGTTGCAAAATTTGGTGAAGCAACCTATGAAATTAAAACAGTAAATTATACAAGCGATAATGCTGCAGAAGTAACTGGAAACTTAACCGTTAAAGGAATTACTATTCCTGTAAAATTCACTGCAAATATTCGTAGCGCAGATGATAAAGGTTTTTTTGCACAAGCTTTCTTTAGCTTAGATAGAACTTTATTAGGCCTTACATATGGTGTTGGTATGGTGTCTAAAGATGTTCAAGTGGCTATTCACTTGTTTGGTACTAAATAAAAATATTATCCCCCGGTATTAAAAAATCCTGCTTCATTAATTTGAAGCAGGATTTTCTTTTTTAACGATTGGAGTTGTTACAGCTGTAACTAAATATATCAATACTAAGTTTTTCTAAACTTGTTTATTTAGACTTTTTTGCAGGCGCCAATTTTACGGCCTCTTTTGTATTAATCGGCTTGGTTAAATCAGCAGCAGAAATGGCGTAGTATGCATTTACAATGCCACCTGTTTTACTCAAACTACTAAATGCAATTGGTTCAGGATTTTGACCTGGCTTAATATTAACAGCAGTTGTGTCGGGAATCCAAACACTTGTTTCAATAATATTTTTTACTTGTACAGCAGAGAGCGCCGGATAATAAGATCTGATTAATGCTGCAAGACCTGAAACTATTGGCGTAGACATACTAGTGCCATTTAAATTGCCGTATTGGTTACCTCCTGGTAGGGTAGAATATATTTTTACACCAGGTGCAAATACATCGACATTTATTTTTCCATAATTGCTAAAATCAGCAGCAACTGATTTAGATATTTTAGGATCACCGCTCGCACCAATATTCATGAAATTCTCAGCTTTATAATTCCACTGGGTATATAATGGGCTTGGATAATTTTCTTTTATATCATTATCGGCACCATCGTTTCCTGCGGCATGCAATATTAATACGTCTTTTGAAGCAGCGTATTTAATGGCACTGTCTACCCATGCTTTTTGTGGCGAAAATGATTTTCCAAAACTCATATTAATAATCTTTGCTCCATTATCAACTGCATATCGAATACCTAGTGCAACATCTTTATCGTATTCATCGCCATCGGGGACAACCCTTACTGTCATCACTTGTACATTGTCTGCAACACCATCTATACCAATGCCATTATTTCTTTTCGCTCCAATTAAACCAGTTACATGTGTGCCATGCATAGAAGCTGGCCCCATTACATCATTGTTGCCATAAAATCGATCAGTAAAATCTAAATAATTATCTTTTACAATATCCGCTCTATAGTCAACAGGTGGAACTTCTTTTGATGTAAAAGCAATTTTTTTTCCTGAAACATATTCATCTAGTTGCTCAATGGTACTGGTGTTTTTTTCTTCACTATCAATGCCAATCATTTTCATACATGTCAAGTAACCTAGTTTAGCTTCTTGCGCTGGTCGATTAGTGGGAGTGAATTTTTCAAGTGTTTCCATGGTATACTCTTCGATACCCATTTCTTTTCGGAGTACTTTATCGTGTTTCTTAATTGCTTTTGCAGTGATTTCAACGTATAGTAATTCAGTTTGTTCTTCTTGGCTAAAGTTCAATTGTGCAGCAGCTTTCAGCCAGGTTTTGTAGTTGTACTTTTCAAGGGCTGAAAGGGTAGTCGTATCAATTTGTTTGCCTAAAAATTGTGCTTTAAATAAATGATAAATTCTAGATCTTTCGTCGGAACATTTTTTAATATTTCTTCCGTCTTTGCCTCCTAAAAAATTCCATCCATAAACATCATCTATATATCCATTACCATCATCATCAATTCCATTACCAGGAATTTCTTTTGGGTTTCGCCAAAGAATTTGTTTGAGGTCTTCGTGTGCAGTGTCTACTCCTGAATCAAGCACCGCTACAATGATTGGTGTGCTTTGTTTGTGGTGTTCTTTTATAAATTGGTAGGCTTTGTTTAAACTGATGCCCAGGTATTGGTCTTGGATAGGATCTAATAAATACCATCCCTTTGGCGTTTCTTGCGCAATACTAAAAGCAAAAAAAACTGGAATAGCAACAAGGGACAAAACAATCCGGCAATACTTCATCTGATACAAATTCGTTGTACACAAATTTGCACAATGCTATCCATATTTGAGCAGTTATTGTATTTTTTAGGAAAATGTTAAGGTTAAAAATCGCTAAAAAAGTGTTTGAACCCCATGCGCCACTTTAAATTCTTGTTGAAGTAGCCATTTTTTTCTAGCCATTCCGCCAGAATAGCCAGTGAGTGAATGATCTGAACCTATCACTCGATGGCAGGGTACAATAATCATGATACTATTTTTTCCATTGGTACTTGCTGCTGCCCTTATTACTTTTGGGTCTCCTAATTTTTTAGCCAAATCCATATAACTAATAGTTTTGCCATACGGAATAGATAATAGTTCATTCCAAACACGAATTTGAAATTCTGTACCTTCTTGGTGTACGGGAACTGTAAAGACTCTTCGTGTTCCATGAAAATATTCAATCAATTCTTCGGTACACTGGTGAATAATATCGGGAATGCCAGGTGCACCATGAACCATTTGTTGTTCATCGTCTACAAAACATAGTTCGCCAATATAATGATCGGTCCCTCCAATTTTTAATAAACCAATTGGGCTCTCGTAATAGGTGTAGTAAAATTCATCCATTTTGCAGCTGTGTTATTCGTCTAGCAGACTGGATAGATATACCAGCTCTTTTTGTTTGTAATCATTAATGGGAAGTGCAAAACATTTTGCAGTTTCTAATAATAATTGTTGAATGATTTTTTTGTGGGAACTAGGTTTGAAATAAGCTGCTTTTGGCTCTTGCCCAATTTTTTTAAAATAGCCTTCAATATCTTTGTGAGAGAATGCCTGGCCATTTGTACTATCAATATAAAAATGAATAAATTCTTGTGGATGGCCTATTTGAGTTGTAGGATCATAGTCTGAATGAAAGAATGCTATAATACTCAGTTTAGGAATATTAATAATTTTGGCATTAATATCTAATAATTCACACAAAACTTGATAAACGATGGCATTGCTACGTTCATTTCCTTTTTTTGCTAACAACACTTTTTGAATAGAAAAATCTTCTGCATTATCGTAACTCAATTCAACACCCTTTAAATGGTAATAGTGATATAAGATGCTCGACAATACATTGGCTTGTTCTAGCGGCGTTAAAAAATTATTTAATTCTAACCACACATTTTTACGAATCTTTTCAATCTCTTGTAAAACAGGAGTGCTATTTACTTCGGGATCTAAAAATTTTGAAACAATTAATGCACCCAATAATAAATCTTGGTAAGCGCTATCACGCCATTCTATTAGTTCATTTGTTTGGTCGGTAAAATGCAAGCGATGAATAATCATTTCAATTCGCTCTTGAATACTATCGTTCAGTGTCGTTTCCCAAAGATGCTCAAGATTGGGAATGATAGACTTCCCGTAGGCAACAATTTTTTCCGATACGGTTGTGTAAACCTCTTCGTCAGGATCATCTATTAAAGTAAATAAAGCCGTAATTTCTCTGTTTGCTTGCATAAGCTTGTTTGAAAATTTAGCGATCAATTTTGTTCGGTTTCCTTAAATTTTCTTACCTCAAACTAACTCGATTTTTTGCATTCTATCACTATTTAGTTATCCCATACCTGTGGAAATTACCTTAAATTGTTGCATAATAATTTTAATATTTGTTCGTTCAACCTTTAAAACAAGGCTAAATCATAAAATTAACAAGGCTAAACTTACATTAAAGAGTACTTTTGAATCAACCTATTATTTCATTGCTATGTCTACTTTTACCATTCCTAAGTTTCCAGTTACCAAGCAATCTTTACATGCCGAATTAAAAAAGCGTGTACAAGCCTATTTTGATGATCGTGGAATTGTTTCAACAGGAACATCTTCTTTGTTTACAAAAGCCATTAGCATGGTTGTTGCTTTGATTGCTATATACATTCATTTATTAGTGTGGACACCTGTTTGGTATGTTGCCATTTTAGAGTGTATTGTTTTAGGTGGACTAATAGCAGGAATTGGATTTAATGTAATGCACGATGGGAGTCATGGTAGTTTTAGTACCAAAAAATATATTAATAGAATTGCTGCATCATCCATTAGTTTATTGGGTGCAAACCATTTTATGTGGAACATGAAACACAATATGATCCACCATAGTTTTACCAATATAGCTGGCGTAGACGATGATATTGAAATTGGTGTTTTGATGCGTATGGCGCCTGCACAAAAGCGTTTAAGAATGCATAAATTTCAACATTTTTACTTTTGGTTTTTGTATATGTTATTGTATGTATTTTGGATTTTTTTTACCGATTACAAAAAATATTTTTCAAAAAAAATTGGCAATGTTACGCTAAAGACAATGAGCATTGCCGATCATTTAGAATTCTGGAGTGTTAAAGTATACCATGCAGCTGCATTTATTGTAATACCGGTATTGGCAGTTGGTTGGGTATCTTGGTTGGTTGGATTTATTATAATGAGTATGGTTGCAGGATTTGTGTTGAGTATTGTGTTTCAATTAGCACATACTGTTGAACAAACGGAGTTTCCAATAGCAGACTTTGAAACACACCAATTACCCGATGAATTTGCGGCTCACCAAATAAAAACAACAGCCAATTTTGCTACGCGCAATAAATTTGTTAGTTGGTTGGTGGGTGGTTTGAACTTTCAAATTGAACACCATTTGTTTCCAAAAATTTCACATGTACACTATCCTGCAATTAGTAAAATTGTACGTGCTGTATGCGAAGAATACCAATTGCATTATATTGAATATCCTACCATGAGAAGAGCTGTAGTTGCGCATGTACGATTCTTGCGTACCATGGGTTCGATAGATTAATCATAAACTAGTTCAAACAAAAAAGCGGATGTATCAAAATCGATACATCCGCTTTTTATTTAACGGAATGAAGTTATTTGTTTGTTAGATTATTTCTTTTTTACTACTTTTTTCTTGGCAGATTTAGTAGCAGTTTTTTTAGCTGTTGTAGTACCTGCTTTTTTAGGAGTGGCAGCTTTTGTTTTTTTTGTAAAAGCACCAGGTACTTGTTCTTCAATCATTTTTTTGATGGTATCTAAATCTATGGTAGTTAGTTCTGCAGCTTCAAATTTAGTGCCATCGGCTTTTTTGCCCATCTTTAGCATTTTCTTTTGGAAGCGAATAAAAGCACCCCATCTGCCATTTTCAATAGATATTTTTTCGGCAGGCCATTGTTGAATAAAACGATTGGCTTCTTTGTCCATTTTCTTTTCAATCAACTCATTAATATCTTGTTGGCTTAGTTCATCAAAATTATAAGCCCTAGGAATATTAATATACATATCGTTCCATTTAATGAATGGACCGAAACGTCCCTTGCCTTTCGTTACAGGTAATTCTTGGAAAAAAGCAATTGGGGCATCGGCTAATTGTTTTTCACTCATTAATTGAATGGCCCTGTCTAATTCCATGGTATACAAATCTTCTCCTTTGGGAATAGAAATGAATTGTTCGCCCAATTTTATATACGGACCGAACCTTCCTATATTAATAGATAATTCTTGTCCTTCAAATTCGCCTAAAGTTCTTGGTAGGTCAAACAATTGCATCGCTTCAGCCATGCTAATGGTTTCAATACTTTGGTTTTGTTTCAGTTTGGCAAAGCGTGGTTTTTCTTCTTCGTTGGCAGAATCGCCAATTTGCACCATTGGTCCATAACGGCCCATACGTGCAATTACTTTTTTTCCGCTTACTTCGTCAATACCTAAATCTCTTTCGCCTTTTGCGCGCTCTGCATTTTCTAGTGTGTGCTCGATGGTAGTATGGAATGGCTTATAGAAACCATCAATCATATTACTCCATATAATTTTACCTTCTGCAATTTCATCGAACTCTTGTTCAATTTTAGCAGTGAAACCAAAATCCATTACTTTGGTAAAATGTTGCTTTAAAAAATCAGTTACAACCATACCCAAATCGGTAGGGAATAGTTTTGATTTTTCTGCACCTGTATTTTCAGATAAAATTTCTTTTTGAATTTCGTTGTTTGGTGTAAGTCTATATAAGGTTACTTGGCGCTTAGTTCCTTCCTTGTCTCTTTTTTCTACATAATTGCGCTTCATAATTGTGGTAATGGTTGGCGCATAAGTAGAAGGACGTCCAATGCCAAGTTCTTCTAATTTTTTTACAAGTGATGCTTCTGTATACCTAGCACCTGCACGACTGAACTTTTCAGTAGCAGTCATTTCTTTTAAATCTAATTTTTGTTTTACGGCTAATGGAGGAAGGATGCCTTCGTTGTCTTCTTCTTCGTCTTCATCTTTTCCTTCAAAATATACTTTTAAGAATCCGTCGAATTTCATCACTTCACCTGAAGCAGATAAATGTTCTTTATTGGTACTTACTTCTATTTTAGCAGTTGTTTTTTCAAAAGCGGCATCAGACATTTGGCTGGCGATGGTTCTTTTCCAGATAAGCTCGTACAACCTTCTTGTTTCATCATCAGGCACCGTATGGTTGTTCATATAGGTAGGACGAATGGCTTCGTGCGCTTCCTGTGCAGATTCGTTTTTGTTCTTGAATTTTCGAGGTTGGTGGTATTGGCTACCATAAGCAGTAGTCACTTCATTTTGAATATCAGCTAGTGCAGTATCACTTAAATTGATACTATCCGTACGCATATAAGTAATCTTTCCACTCTCATAAAGTTTCTGTGCCAACAACATGGTTTTACTAACACTATAACCCATTTTACGAGATGCTTCTTGTTGTAGGGTAGAAGTAGTAAAAGGGGCTGCTGGTGTACGTTTGGTTGGTTTTACCTGGATATCAGTTACGGTATAACCAGCGCCTTTACAAGTATCTAAAAACTTTCTTGCAGCTTCTTGTTCTGAATATTTAGCAGGGCCTTCTGCTTTAAAGGATACCAATTTTCCGTTGATATCTTTGGCAGTAAAATTGGCTTCTATTTTATAACTACTTTCAGAAACAAAATGGTTAATTTCTCTTTCTCTTTCTACAACTAATCTTACTGCAACGCTTTGAACTCTTCCTGCACTTAAACTTCTTTGCATACCAATCTTGCGCCATAAAACCGGGCTCAATTCAAATCCTACCAATCTGTCTAATACCCTACGAGCTTGTTGGGCATTCACTAAATTCATATTAATTAATCGGGGATTGGCAACTGCTTTTTTAATAGCTGGCGCAGTAATTTCATGGAAAACAATTCTTTTGGTGGATGCCGGATCAAGTCCTAAAACTTCTGCCAAATGCCAACTAATACTTTCTCCTTCGCGGTCCTCATCGGATGCTAGCCAAACTTCTGTGGCTTTTTTTGCCATTTGTTTTAGTTCGCGAACCACTTTTTCTTTCTCGTCTGGCACTTTGTATCGGGGCAGATAATTGTTGTTAACATCAATACCCATGTCGTCTTTTTCAAGATCACGGATATGTCCAAAACAACTTCTAACCTCAAAATCAGATCCTAAGATCTTTTCTATGGTCTTTGCTTTTGCAGGTGACTCAACAATTAATAAATTTTTTGCCATAGTGCTCAAAACCGCCAAGGGCGTGGGTTTCGTGAATTTTATGCTGATGCCAATTTACTAGCCAAGCTGCTTTTTTTAATAACAGAAGGCAAACCAGATCGAGTGCAATATTAGACCAAACCATCAAATTCCAAAAAAAATCAATTTATACCCTCTTTAAAAAACTGAACAATTTCATTACTTACCAGCGCTTCTTTGTAAACGAAACTGTGTCCTAAACCTTGGGTTATATGAAATTTGATATTGGGTATTTTTTTATCAATCATTGGTTGAACGTCTTCAAAAACACAAATTTTATCTTGCTTGTCGTGCACCCAAAATATGGGAGATTGAATATATTTAACAGCATCACTCACCGAAATACTATCAATAGGTTCATGGGTTAATTCTGCAATCAAATCTAAAAAAGCTTGCTTTAGTTTTTCGTCTGCAGAAAAAAGGCCTAAGAAATGGTCTATACTGCGCCATGTTTCTGTGGCGGGTGCAATGATTACTAATCTTCGCGCTAGTTGATTGTTTAGTTGTTTAAAGGCTAGTGTGGCAGATAATCCACCCAAGGAATGCCCCATCATTCCATAAAATGGTCCAAATGCTTGTTCAATGGCTAAAATAGCATCTCTATATAGTAATGAGTTTATGCGTTTTCCGCCACTTAATCCATGGGCAGGCGCGTCGAAAGCAACCACCTCAAAGCCTTGTTTTTTTAAAAGACTAACATATTTTTCGAATTTGTAACTATAGCTACTAAATCCGTGTGCTATTAGAATTTTATGCCCATTCGACTGAGTAGGAATCCATCTAAACCCTTGCAAAACAATCCCATTGAAGTTTAATGGTAGTTTTTCTGCCTTATGAAAAACTGGGGGTTCTTTAGGAGTAGCGCTAGGATTTCTTGGGGTTGAAAAAATTTTATAGGCCAATTCTGCGGCTTTTCTGGGAGAAACCATCCCAAGGGTTCTAAGCCTGGTTTTATAATAAGTCATTACCAGCTTCTGCGCTAATTTCATCTTCATAGTTAGCGCAAAGGTAATTAGGATCTTTTGTTAGCGTTGGTAAAAAAAACGATAAGTTTTTCGCATTTCGCAGTTAGAATGAATGCGCTATCCGATACTTTTGCATCCCAAACAAGCAATTATGTACACGGTAAACATACAATTCGAGCAAAAAAATCTATCACCAATAGTACTAAACTCGGTAAACGAAGGAGAAAGTTTACTAGAAGTTTGTTTAGATAATGGTATTGAATTACACCATAATTGTGGTGCAGTTTGTGCCTGTAGTACTTGTCATTTATATATAGACAAAGGAGCTGAGCATATTCAAGAACTTACAGATAAAGAAGAAGATTTTATTGACAGAGCGGTCAATCCACGCATCAACTCTCGTTTGGGATGTCAGTGTGTACTTGAAAAAGGCAGTGGTGAGATTTTTATTACTATACCTGATCAAACACAATTTTTAGGAGAGTAAATCAACTCCTTCAATCTATAAGAAAGCTATTATGAGCCATTTTGAACCACCTATTTACTGGAACGACCACGAAGATATTGCCATGAAATTGTACGAACGATTTGGCGACGATTTTACGGAATCAAAAATTTACCGCATACGATTTACCGATTTATTGGAATGGATTTTAGAGATTCCAAAATTTGAAGGTACGCGCGAACAAAGTACAGAAGGGCATCTAGAAATGATTCAGAGTACCTGGGTATACGAATGGAGAGACAACCAAAAAAAATAGTTAAATTCGTTGTGATAAGTTGATTTTCAATATACTCACAGTATGTTTTATCATTAAATATGAATTTACTCCAACGCTTAAAGCAAATAAACTGTTTTGTTTTTGATGTTGACGGTGTATTAACCGATGGCAGTTTGTTGGTTATGCCCGAAGGTTTAATGGTACGTAAAATGAATATCAAAGATGGCTATGCGCTACAGCTAGCTATTAAAATGGGGTACCGCGTTTTAATTATTTCTGGCGGAAATTCTATTGAAGTAACCGATCGACTTTTGAAATTAGGGGTTACTGAAGTATGGATGCAAGTAACTGACAAGCGCGCTTTGTTAGCCGACTATTTAACCAAAAATGCTATTGATCCACACACTGTTGCATATATGGGAGACGATATTCCTGATTTTCAAGTGATGCAATTAGTGGGCATGCCTTGTTGCCCTGCAGATGCTGCGACTGATATTGTTGCCATTTCACATTATATAGCTTCGAAAAAAGGGGGAGAAGGATGTGCCCGTGAGTTAATGGAGAAAGTAATGAAACTAAATGGCAATTGGCATGAAGACACTACTATAAGGTCTCAATAAAATAGATCTTACCACATTACTTATTCGTTTATTAACTTGCACTTCAAAATACATTCTTGAAATTACTGTTTGCATTTTTACGATTAATTAGATGGCCCAACTTGGTGTTCATTGCACTCACGCAATTTTTGTTTGAGTATTGCATTTATGATAGGGTGTTTCCAAACAACGGATTTGTAAGAGATTCTTTTTATTTATTAATGATTGCCTCTGTGTTAATAGCAGCTGCCGGCTATATTATTAATGACTACTTCGATTTAAATATCGACCAAATTAATAGACCAGGTAAAGTTGTTGTTAGCGAAGTGATTAATAGGCGTTGGGTTATTTTTTGGCATATGTCTTTAAGTTTGTTAGGCATCTATTTTACCATTTTTGCATTACCCTTTCATAATTATTGGCATTTGGTTTTAGCCAATATGTTGAGTGTGATTTTTTTATGGATTTATTCAACTTCCTTAAAAAAACAATTGCTTGTTGGCAATGTGCTCATTTCATTTTTAACAGCTTGGGTAATAGGAATACTTTATTTTTCGAAGTATCCGCTTAATCAAATAGATCAATTGTATACCACTAGTATGCAGAACGTTCGCTTCTTTCGTTTAGCCATATTATATGCAGGTTTTGCATTTGTTATTTCTTTAATACGCGAAGTGGTTAAAGATATGGAAGACATGGATGGCGATAGAAAGTATGGTTGTAAAACAATGCCCATTGTTTGGGGCGTAAACCCCAGTAAAGTATTTGTTGCCGTTTGGTTAATTGTAATTATTGCTTCCTTAATAATATTACAAGTTTATACATTCCAATTAGGATGGTGGGGTAGTGTGGTTTATTGCTTATTACTAATTGTACTGCCTTTGCTGTATGTATTAGTAAAGTTATACTCCGCCAATCAATCGGCTCATTATAACCACCTGAGTACAGTTATCAAACTAATTATGTTTACAGGAATACTTTCTATGATTTTCTTCAGAATCTATCATTAATTATTTCTTTTGCTTAAACGTTCTAATACCTCATGGAAGATTTTATTTTAGCTTCTCAATCGCCTCGACGAAAACTTTTATTAGAATGGGCCGAATTGCCTTTTGAAATTATTGTACGTTCTACCGATGAGCGCTATCCATTGGATATGCCTATTGTAGAAGTTCCAATTTATATTGCCAAACAAAAAGCGCTAGCCGTTCAAGCGCATTTACAAACTGCTTATCACAAAGAATATATAGGCAAAACTATTCTGGCGGCAGATACTATTGTTGTATTGGATGGGGTTGTAATTGGCAAACCCAAAGATCGATTAGAAGCGATTAATATTTTAACAGCACTTTCAGGTAAAATGCACCGAGTAATAACAGGGGTAGTCATTTTGCATACCAAAGGTGAAATTGCATTTTCAGATATTACCGAAGTGCAGTTCCATCCGTTAACGCAAGACCAAATTATTTTTTATGTAGACCAATACGCTCCTTACGACAAAGCGGGGGCTTATGCCATTCAAGAATGGATTGGCGTAGTAGGAATAGCGTCTATTAAAGGCGACTTTTATAATGTAATGGGCCTACCTGTTAGTAGGGTTATTCAGGCACTTAATCAGTTGAGTTAATTACCAATTAAAGGCCATATCTAACTGAATATCAGGATGTAAACTTCTTTCAACGGGGCATGTTCTTGCAGTTCTTTCTAAAATTTCCTTGGTTTTGTCATCGAGGTTTAACTGCGCTGGAAAGAATAAATGGGCCACTAATTTGCCAATTCTACGAGGGTCACTTACCATAATTTTTGTTACTTCAACACGTGTTCCATCTAGGTCAATATTAAGTGTATTAGCTTTAATAGCCATTGTTGTAATCATACAAGTGCCCAAAGCTGTAGCCATTAAATCGGTTGGAGAAAAGCGTTCACCTTTACCTTGGTTATCCGATGGCGCATCGGTTTCTATGGTTGTACCACTTTGTAAATGGGTAGCACTGGTTCTTAGTCCAGATTTATAAATAATTTGTGAAGTCATTGCATCAATTTTGCCCTAAATTTACAGGTATCAAATCAAACTGAAGTGAAGCAACTCTTTTTAATTTTATCCATCCTCTGTTCGATAGTAGTTTTTGCACAACAAAAAACGGCTGCAGTACTCATGCAAGAGAAGCTGCAAAAAAAAGCCGAAAAGCGCGAACGGATTAATCAGTTAATCAAACAAGAAGAAGAAGGCGCCCTTATTTTTCAAAAACAGTCAACTACTGGTATTAAATTTAATACCGATGGTTGGGGACTTTTTTTAGAAAAAGGGAAATATAAAACCATTACAAAAACAAGTCTTTACTGGTTGGAGTTTGGAGAAAGAAGCCATCCAAAAGAAGAAAAAGTACCTAGTTTAAGTACTTCTCAAGGGTTTGTTGTTTTTTCTAGTTATATATATGGCAAACAAAATAATTTCTTTTATTTAAAGATGGGTTTAGGCCAACAAAAATTAATTGGTGGAAAAGGAAATAAAAATGGTGTGGCAGTATCGGCAATATACGGTGGTGGAATTTCTGCTGGATTATTAAAACCTTATTACCTAGATGTACAAACGCCAAATAGCAGAGGGGTAACACAACAAATAAAGTATAATAACAACGATAGTATATTTTTAGATCCGAACTTGATTGTTGGGCATTCTAGTTTTTTTAAAGGCATTAACGAAATACAATTTGTTCCTGGTGCCTATGCAAGAACGGCATTGCGTTTTGATTATGGTCGTTACAATGAAGCTATTTCTGCCATTGAAGTTGGCGTAAATGCAGAGTATTATTCTAAAAAAATGCCCATTCTATTATTGAATGATCCTAAGAGCTTCTTTTTCAACGCCTATATTTCTATAGTGTTTGGTAAACGAAAGTGATTTATTTTTGTTACTTAATACATTCAGAAACGTTTAATTTTCAACCAGACCAAGGCGCCGAGGCATGCAAGAATTACCAGTTGTACCCAAAATAGATCCTACAGTATCCAAAATACAAAAGCCCAATTGGCTCCGTGTTAAATTGCCTATTGGCGAAAGTTACAAGCACGTTCGTGGCTTAGTTGACACACATAAATTAAATACTATTTGTGAAAGTGGCAATTGTCCAAATATGGGTGAGTGCTGGGGCGAAGGCACTGCTACTTTTATGATTTTAGGTAATATTTGTACCCGCAGTTGTGGATTTTGTGCGGTAGCAACTGGTCGGCCTGAACCTGTTGATTGGGATGAACCTCAACGCGTTTCAGAAGCCATTCATTTGATGAAAGTGAAACATGCAGTGATTACCAGTGTAGACAGAGATGAACTAAAAGATGGCGGTTCCATCATTTGGTACAATACCATTAAGGCGGTTAAAGTGTTAAACCCAACAACAACTTTAGAAACTTTAATACCTGATTTTAGAGGGATAAACGACCAAATTCAACGAATCATTGATGCCGCGCCAGAAGTGGTGAGTCATAATATGGAAACTGTTGAGCGCATGACCAGACAAGTTCGAATTCAAGCCAAATATCGCAGAAGCCTAGAGGTATTGAAAACACTAAAGCAAGGAGGCATGCGTACCAAAACAGGATTGATGTTAGGCTTAGGAGAAACCAAAGACGAAGTAATTCAAACCATGAAAGATTTGGTGGCAGTAGGTACCGATGTTTTAACACTAGGACAATACTTACAACCTACCAGAAAACATTTACCAGTACAACGCTTTGTACACCCAGATGAGTTTGCAGAATTAAGAGAAATTGGATATAATATTGGCTTTGATTATGTAGAAAGTGGTCCATTGGTTCGCTCGTCTTATCATAGTGAAAAGCACGTGATTGCTGGGTATGGAAAAAATAAATGGCAGGAAGAAAAAAAGGCTGCCTCTAATTAAATTGATAATATGAAACGATTATTTGTATTAATTTTTTTAGTTCCTTTTTTTGGTTCGGCACAATTGCATTGGAAAAATGTAGACGATCAGTTTCAGCCATTACCCGCTTCTGTTCATGTGTATTATACGAATGATAGCATTTTAAAAAGACCCAATCATGCGTATTATGTATCTGTAGATTTAAAAGATAAATCATTAGATATTTCGTCGAAAGCAACCAATGGAAAGCGTTCTACACCTACGCAGTTTTTTAATACTGAATCTGCCCCTTTGTTGGTAATGAATAGTACTTTTTTTGAGTTTGTTCACAATACCAATGTAAGTTTAGTTATTCAAGAAGGTAAGCAAGTGGCGTATTCTGTGCAATCTATTCCTCGTAAGGGCAAAGACACACTTACCTATAATCATGGTATCTCTGGCGCAATAGGCATAGATAAAAAGAATAGGGCAGATGTAGCCTGGGTTATGAGCGACTCCTCTTCAAAATATGCTTGGGCTAGTGAAAAAGTAGTACCTAATTTAATTGACTCTTTTAAGCAATTACAAATCCCTGCAATGCTTGCTAGGGCTAAGTTTAAACCTTGGAAAGTAAGAACGGCAGTAGCAGGTGGTCCGGTATTGGTGCAAGCGGGTGAAATTGCTATTAGTAATAACCAAGAACTGAAATTTACAGGAAAAGCAATTAATGATTTACATCCTCGCACAGCCATGGGATATACCGCAGATAATCAGTTGATTTTTATGGTTATTGAAGGCCGTTTTCCTGGAAAGTCAGAAGGCGTTAGTTTGGTGGATGAAGCCAAATTGCTAAAAGATATTGGCTGCGTTGAAGCTTTAAACTTAGACGGCGGTGGCAGTAGTTGTTTACTAATAAATGGAAAAGAAACCATTCAACCCAGCGACAAAGAAGGGCAACGTCCTGTGCCTGCAGTAATGCTTATTAAAGTAAAGAAATAGGTTTATTGGTCTCCCCAACGATACGTTTGTTGCTGAATGCCTGCAAGGTCTAATGCACGGTCTACAACAGTAGCAGCAAGGCTTTCAAAACTTTTAGGTAAACTATAAAACGAAGGTGTACAAGGGCAAATAATACCTCCAGCAAGGGTTACAGTTTCCATGTTTCGAATATGAATTAAATTGTATGGCGTTTCACGCACCATTAAAATTAATTTTCTTCTTTCTTTTAATACCACATCTGCAGCACGTGTAATTAAATCATCACTAAGTCCTGAAGCAATTCTACCCAATGTGCCCATGCTACAAGGCGCAACAATCATGGTATTGTAGTTAGCAGAACCAGATGCAAATGGCGCGCTAAAATTGTATTTATCAAAAAAATGAAATGGATAATCTTGGTAAGAATGATTGCCAATTTCTGTTTGCCAAACTTCCTTTGCATTTGCGCTCATGACAATGCCTACAGATGCTATTTGTTCGTTTAATTGAACTAATTTATCTAATAATACCTTGGCATAAATAGAGCCACTTGCTCCGGTAATGGCTACGACTATTTTGTGTTGCATCTTGGTTTTATTGTTACAACAAATATAGGCTGCAATAGTTTAAGATTGGTACATCAACTCGTAGTACTCTTTTGCCATTCGGTTACTATCAAACTGCCAACGAACATCCATCATGCCATTTTTGGTAATCTGTCTCCAAGTATCTGGTTGATCGTAGTATAAGGGTAAAATTTGTTGTTCTAAAATTTCAAACATTTTATTTAAATCGTAATCGTCTTGTTCTTGAGTACTCATATTGGCATAGTCTGCTTTGGGAACTACAAATCCATTATTACCGTGGTTAATAAACTCTGGTATCCATCCATCATCGGTAGAGAAATTTACGGATCCATTCATTGCCGCAGTCATGCCGCTTGTTCCGGAAGCTTCGCGAGGAACGCGTGGATTATTTAACCAAATATCCGAAGCTTGTTTTAAACGTTTGCTGAGTCCTAATTCGTATCCAATTAATACCGCAACATTTTTATATTTCTTACTAATGTGTACCAAATTATTAAACTGCGATATAGCAGGATAGTCTAGTGGATAAGGTTTTCCTGCCCAAATGAATTGTACGGGGTATTTGGTATTGCTCAATAATTTTTCGAATCTTTCAATATCCCAAGAAAACATATCGGCTCTTTTATATCCTGCAAATCTGCGAGCCCACACTATAGTTAACACATTAGGATTAAATAGCTTTCCGGTTTGATCTGCAACAATTTCAAATGCCCTTTTCTTTAAGAATTTTTTTCTATCGTCGAAGATGAAATCATTTTTGTCTTCCAATGCTTTATACATTTGCTTGTCGGCCCAATAGTGCCAGTTTTGTGCATTGGTAATATTAATGATGGGGCAAATACCTTCGTAATGCGACCACATTTCTCTACTCACATCGCCGTGCAAAGCAGATACGCCATTGGCTTTGCGCGCAAATCGGAGTGCTACTAGTGAGTGGTTAAATTGGTCATCTTTTAAGCCAGTAATTCTTCTTACTTCGTCTAAACTCAAGCCACAGAAATAACTCATTTTATAACACAAATAAATATCGTGTTTTTCGTTTCCTGCTTCTTCGGGTGTATGTGTTGTAAATACAAGTTGCTCTTTTACTTTAGCCAAACTTTTATACTTATTCAATAAATAAAAAGCTGCAGAAATACCGTGTGCTTCATTTAAATGGTACACATCGGGGTTGAAATTTAATTCATCAATCAACTTTGCTCCAGCTACACCCAATAAAATAAATTGGGCCACTTTTGTAGCAACATTGGCATCGTATAAGCGGTGTGTAATGGTTTGAGAAACATAATCATTTTCGGGTAAATCAGTACTCAACAAAAATAGGGGAGCACTTTTAAATGTTTCTGGATTTAAATAATAGGCTTTCACCCAAACTGGATGGTCATGAATTAATATTTGAAATTTGATATCAGTTTCTTCTAAAAAACTATAATTTTTTTCCATGAAACTAACCTGCAAAGTTTGGTCTTGGTTTCGAGCTTGGTCGTAATAACCATACTTCCATAAAATGCCAATACCAACCATATTTTGACGAAGCTCATAAGCGCTACGCATATGCGATCCTGCTAGAAATCCTAAACCACCACTATAAATTTTTAAAGGCTGATGAATGGCAAATTCCATAGAAAAATAAGCCGCTTTTTTTGCATATTGTTCGTCAACAGAATAGGGTACTTTAAAATTTCTGAAACTAGTCATAGGATGGTTCTTTTGTTAAATCGGCTGCAATATATGGTTTTTATCTAAAATGTAAAAAATACACATTAGATTTAATCTATTCGTTTACTTGAATTGTTATCTGCGTGTCAACTAATTTATTTTTTATTGTTTTTCGGGGCTTTTTTTCTAATATAGGTATCGTCGAAGAAGCACTTAATGCCACGATGGTTACCGCAGGTGCCTTGCTCTTTTATTTTAATTTCAGCATCTTCAAATTTAAAATCAATCACACATGGATCTCCGTTAAAATGATATTGTCCATGTGTAGGATCTTTCATTTTCATTTCGCCTTTTAATTCACCAATACATCCGCCTTCATTTTTTTCAAAATGAATAAAGAAATTATAAGTGGTGGCATTTTTCCCATCCCGTAAAGAAATAAAATTTTTAGCATCTTCGGCATAGTCTGCGCTGAGTTTGTTTTTTCTAGGCAGGGTATCAATAGGGTTGATAACATTGGTTTTGCTAGCACCTTCATTAGAATCGTTCACTACAATCATGAAAGATGTTTCAGTAGTAAATACCCAACCAGTTCTAGAAAACTGCATTGAATTATCTTTTCCCGCTTTCTCTTTACTGATTAAAAATGTAGGTTCTTTATTAACAGTAACACTGTGTACATAATCGTCTTGCTGGTTAGTTTCTAGCAATAATTTTGAAGCCAAATATTTATTGTCTTTAGCGTTCATCACTAGCACTAATAGTGTGATTTTATTGTGCAGTTTGATATTTATGAGTAAGTAAATTTCCTTTTCTTTAAGAATTCTACCAACTGGATGGAACAGTGGTTTTTTGTCTTTTCCAGTAAATTTTGTTATGGCTGTATCGGGTACAAATTGCGTGATAGCTTTAAAACCCATTGTAACAGTATCTGCTATTTTTGTGAAATTGCTATCAGCTGCATAAAAATTGCCTGGGATAATTTTAAATGCAGCAATAAAGTCTTTTGTTTTAATGGGGGTATCTCCAGAAAAGTCAATCTTCTTCTGTCCACAAGAAACCAATACCACTAAAACGAAACAAAGCAATAGGTTGCGCATGTTTTAAAATATTTCTATAAAATTAAGTGTTTCAGACATAGTAGGTGAATATCTAAAAGATTAATGGGTGAAATAATTTAGATTTGTAAGACTATCAATTATGATATTATGATTTCTAATCGGTTAGAAGGTACAGAATCACTGAGTGAAGTACACGAATCGGTAGATACCACAAAATCAGCCAAAGGGTGGAAACGGATACTTGCTTATTTAGGTCCTGCCTATTTGGTTAGTGTGGGATATATGGATCCGGGTAATTGGGCGACAGATTTACAAGGCGGTGCTCAATTTGGTTATAGTTTGATTTGGGTATTATTGATGAGTAACTTGATGGCTTTGTTATTACAAAGTTTGAGTGCTCGTTTGGGTATTGTAAGACGCAGAGACCTAGCCCAAGCCAATAGAGAAGTTTACCCGCCACTTGTTAATTTTTGTTTATATGTGTTTGCTGAAATTGCCATTGCTGCCTGCGATTTAGCCGAGGTATTAGGAATGGCACTTGGTATTTATTTATTGACTGGCTTACCAATTATTTGGGGTGTGTGTATTACTGTTTTAGACACACTATTACTCATGTGGCTACAACGTTATGGAATTAGAAAATTAGAAGCTTTTATAGTAAGCCTCGTAGCAATTATTGGACTTTCATTTTTAATAGAATTATTTTTAGCAAAACCAGATATACATGCAGTTGCAGCTGGTTTTATGCCATCTTTTTTGTCGAATAATGCACTTTATATTGCAGTAGGAATTATTGGAGCAACAGTGATGCCGCATAATTTATACTTACATTCAGCACTTGTTCAAACTAGAAAAATAAAATCAGATAATGCTGGAATAAAACGAGCACTCAAGTACAATTTAATTGATAGTACCGTTGCATTGAATTTGGCTTTTTTTGTGAATGCAGCCATTTTGGTTTTAGCAGCTTCAGTTTTTTTTAGTTCGGGTAATACACAGGTAGCAAAAATTGAAGAAGCTCATAAATTATTAGCCCCTTTATTAGGTAGTAAATTAGCGCCAATTTTATTTGCAATTGCATTAATAGCCGCAGGACAGAGCAGTACTATTACAGGTACACTTGCTGGTCAAATTGTAATGGAAGGTTACTTAAAAATTCGAATCAACCCTTTGTTAAGGCGTTTAATTACAAGGGTTATAGCCATAGCGCCTGCAGTGATTACCATTTTGTATTTTGGAAATGAAAAGATTGATGCGTTATTAGTTTTAAGCCAAGTTATATTAAGTGTGCAACTTGGTTTTGCTGTCATTCCATTAATACATTTTGTAAGTGATAAAGCTACAATGGGCGATTTTGCAATTAAAACCTATACCAAAATCGCTGCTTGGCTAGTTGCTACCGTATTAGTGTATTTAAACGTAAAAATGGTTATTCAACAAACGATTCCTTTATTTAGCAATGAAGGGAATTGGGTTTGGAAAATTTTAATTGTAATTGTTGCATTGATTTTTATTTGGCTGTTTTTAATGATGACCTTCTTGCCATTTGTACAAAAAAGAAAACTCCGAGATATTGCTCGAATGCACAACGATACTCCAATCTTACAAAACCTAGTGGTTAAAGAAGCGCGTCGTATTGCGGTTTCACTCGATTTTAGCGAAGCCGACGAAAAAATAATTGCCCATGCTGTTTCGCAAGGGAAACAAGATGTTACTTATATTTTATTGCATATAGTTGAAAGTGCTTCTGCAACTTATTTTGGTGAATCGAGTGATGATTATGAAACTAGAAAAGACCGAGAAAGACTCGATGCATTTGCTAGCCAATTAACCCATGTTGGATATAAAGTTGAAACAGTATTGGGTTATAAAAATCGGGTGAGAGAAATTGTAAGAATCGTTCAAACTACCCAGGCAGACTTATTGGTAATGGGAGCCCATAGGCATAGAGGTTTAAAAGACTATGTATTTGGCGAAACCATTGAAAGTGTCCGCCATGAGCTATCAATTCCTGTATTAATTGTAAATGTTACGGATTAAGCCCAAAAAAACGCCATTTATACTTTGTTTATCGTTGCGTTAAAACCGATTAAATACTACCTTTGTGCCCTTAAAATAAATAGACACTGTTATGGCGCAAAAAATTAAAGTACTTAATCCAGTAGTAGAACTGGATGGCGACGAAATGACAAGAATCATTTGGAAGTTCATTAAAGATAAATTGATCCTTCCTTATTTGGACGTAGACATTCGCTATTATGACTTAGGAATGGAATACCGCGACGAAACCAATGACCAAGTAACAATTGATGCAGCCCATGCTATTTTAGAACATGGAGTAGGTATCAAATGTGCTACCATTACACCAGATGAAGCGCGTGTTGTAGAGTTCAAACTAAAACAAATGTGGAAGAGCCCTAATGGCACTATCCGTAATATATTAGATGGTACGGTATTTCGTGAGCCAATTGTTTGCGCAAACGTACCTCGTTTGGTTCCAAACTGGACTGCACCAATTTGTATTGGACGTCATGCATTTGGAGACCAGTACCGTGCAACTGATTTTGTAACCAAGGGCAAGGGCAAACTTACAATTAAGTTTGAAGGCGAAGACGGAACAAATCAAGAATTTGAAGTATACAATTTTAAAGGTGATGGCGTTGCAATGGCTATGTACAATACCGACGAAAGTATCTTTGGTTTTGCACGTGCTTGTTTTAATCAAGCATTAATTAAAAAATGGCCTTTATACTTATCTACAAAAAATACAATTCTTAAAAAATACGACGGACGTTTTAAAGATATTTTTGAAGAAGTATATCAAAATGAATTTAAAGCAGCATACGAAACTGCAGGTATTACTTACGAGCACCGTTTAATTGACGATATGGTTGCTAGTGCCTTAAAATGGAATGGTAATTTTGTATGGGCTTGTAAAAATTACGATGGCGATGTTCAAAGTGATACAGTTGCACAAGGATTTGGTTCTTTAGGACTAATGACTTCAACACTTGTAACACCAAACGGTTTGGTAATGGAAGCAGAAGCAGCACATGGTACCGTTACACGTCACTTTCGTGAGCACCAAAAAGGAAAACCAACATCAACTAATCCTATCGCTTCTATTTTTGCTTGGACTCGTGGTTTAGAATTCCGCGGAAAATTAGACAATAACCAAGCATTAATTAATTTCTGCCAAGCTTTAGAAGAAGTATGTGTAGAAACAGTTGAGAGTGGTAAAATGACCAAAGATTTAGCAGTTTGTATTTATGGTAACAAAGTAAATCATGGAGAACACTATTTGTATACAGAAGAGTTCTTAGATGCACTTGACCAAAATTTACAATTGAAATTGCAAAACTAATTGCAGTAGAAATTCAGTAGAAGTATCAAAATAAAATTGGTACTAATTACATAAAAAGGAATAGGCTATATCAGTTTTGATATAGCCTATTCCTTTTTTAAGTTGAGATGAAATATGATCTATTATTTTATCACTTCTTCTAATACTTTTCCAACAGAGCCACTAGGCATTTGAATATGTAATAAGGCGGCAATGGTTGGCGCAATATCAGTCATATAAGTTTCTTTATTGGTATGCCCTTTATTAATGCCCCATCCATAAAACAATAAAGGGATATGCGCATCGTAAGGTGCCCAGATACCATGTGTTGTACCTGTGCCACTTCCTTCCATATAGCCCGACTTTAAAACAATTTGAATATCGCCACTTCTGTTAGGAAAATAGCCATTGGCAAACATTTCACGCTGTGTTTTTGGCAGGGTAGTAGTTAGTATTTTACTGGTTTCAAAAGCATTTGCAACAGCCTCTTTTTTTAGTAAAAATTGAATTAATGCTTTATTGATTGCATCAGGATTTTGTAAACTACTATCTAGTTTGGGATGGTTTAATGATACTTGGTAATTAGATAAACTTTCTATTAAATTACTAATGCCAAATTTTTCTTTTACAAGATTGTTTAGTTCTTTTCTTAATCCAGCTTCATCAAATATTCCTGCTGGTAATTTATGTTCTTTCATAAAACCTGCAACATGCGCTACGGCATGGTCTGCGGTTAAAAAAACGGTGTATTGGTTTTTACCAACTGTTGCATCTAAGAATTGAAAAAATTTACCTAGTTCATCGTCTAGTCGTACATAGTCGTCCACCATCTCCCAAGAATTTGGACCAAATGCATGACCAATATAATCTGGCGAAGAAAAACTAATGGCTAATAAATCTGTGGCAGCCCCTTTACCCATTTTTTCATTTATTACGGCTGCTTTTGCCATTTCAATCGTTAATGAATTGCCATAAGGTGTGGTAGATATTTTACTATAATCTTTTCCTTTGTAATTAGAAAGTGTATAAGGAAAACCTAGTGCTGTTGCACCAAATGGTTTTGTTTCATACAATTTTTCGTCGTCGGTTGCATATTCAGGGTAAACTGATTTGTTTAAAAATGTATTCCATCCAATGGCATAAAAAGAGTCTACAATTTTTCTGTTGTTGAATTGGTTTAACCAGAAAGGCAAATCGTTCATATAATAACTACTGGTAATAAAATTGCCAGATTTTCCATCATACCAATAAGCAGCATCTGCAGCATGTCCTGCAGGTAAAATAGACCCCCTGTCTTTAATGGCTATACCAATTACTTTGCTTTTGAAATTTGTTGCCAATTTTAATTCATCACCAATGGTAGTAGTAAGCATATTCTTAGGACTCATTTGTCCAGCATCTGTATTTGCGCCAACCGTTTTTACTGATTTGTCTTCTGAGCAATATATATTGCGTAGTAATTGGTTATCAAACCAGTTATTTCCAGTTATGCCATGAATAGCAGGCACACTACCTGTATAAACACAAGTGTGTCCACAAGCGGTTACAGTTGGGGCATATGGAACCATTGTGTTATCAAAAGAATATCCTTCACCCATCATTCTATTGAAACCGCCATTTGCAGCATATAAGGCTTTAAACCTAGTTAAGTAATCCCAGCGCATTTGGTCAATGACTATACCAACTACCAATTTTGGTTTTACACTAGTAATAACGTTTTTTTTGTTTTGCGCTTGTGATACTAGGCTGAATAAGCCAATCATAAAAAAAAGTGTAAATCGCTTCATTTTGGGGGATTAAGGATGCAAAAATAAGGGATGATTTTTTGATTTTTGGTTATCAAATTAAAACCATTTGGTGCTCAAATATTTGGCTTTGCTCTTCGGTGCGAAAAGTTTAATTTTGCACGCATCAGATCATTAAATACAATTTGTTTCTATGGCAGATATTTTTGAAAAATTAGTGAAGAATTACGGTCCATTAGGCCAACACCGCGAAAGAGCGCATGGTTATTTTGCTTTTCCTAAATTAGAAGGAGCGATTGGTAGTAGGATGAAATTTCGTGGAAAAGAGATGATTGTGTGGAGTTTGAATAACTATTTAGGCTTAGCAAATCATCCAAAAGTACGTGAGACTGATGCTGCAGCTTCTGCTGAATTTGGTTTGGCTTTGCCAATGGGTGCTAGAATGATGAGTGGAAATAGTAATTACCACGAACAATTAGAAGCCGAATTAGCTGCTTTTGAACACAAAGAAGATGCTATTCTAATGAACTTTGGTTACCAAGGAATTATGAGTGCCATTGATGCCATTTGTGGCCGTCATGATGTAATTGTATATGATGCAGAAGCACATGCTTGTATTTTAGATGGCATGCGTTTACATACCGGACACCGTTATGTATTCAAACACAATGATATTGAAGATTTTGAAAAACAAATGGTTCGCGCAACTGCACTTTTAGAAAAACAACAAGCCGGTGGTATTTTAGTGATTACAGAAGGAGTGTTTGGAATGGCGGGTGATCAGGGTAAATTAAAAGAGATTGCTGCACTAAAATCTAAATTTGAATTTAGGTTATTAGTAGATGATGCACACGGTTTTGGAACACTAGGCCAAACAGGTGCTGGTGCAGGTGAAGCACAAGGTTGTCAAGATGCAATTGATTTGTATTTTTCAACTTTTGCAAAATCAATGGCGTCTATTGGTGCATTTATGGCGGGAGATAAAGCAATTATTGATTTCATACGTTACAATATCCGTTCACAAATTTTTGCAAAGAGTTTACCAATGCCAATAGTGCTTGGAAATTTAAAAAGGTTAGAACTCTTAAAAACGCAACCAGCATTAAAAGAACGTTTATGGAGTAATGCAAAGAAGTTGCAAACAGGATTAAAAGAAAGGGGTTTTGATATTGGCAATACAGATACACCAGTAACACCAGTGTATATGAAAGGTGGGGTAGAAGAAGCTACTGCTATGGTAATGGATTTGCGTGAAAACTATCGCATTTTTTGCTCGATTGTAGTCTATCCTGTTATTCCAAAAGGACATATTATTTATCGATTGATTCCAACAGCGGATCATACCGATAAAGACATTGAAGAAACATTAGTAGCATTTACTGAAACAAAGGCCAAGCTTGATGCTGGTGCTTATAAAGTAGCATTTATTCCTGATATGGCGGGATAATAAAAGCGCAATCAATTAAAATAAAATAGGCTGTTTCGTTAGTTCGAAACAGCCTATTTTATTAGGTAAATCTACAAGTAATTACAACTTTTTAATTAAGTCGTTTGCTTGTTTAACATAGTCATCATTTTTTGCAATAATTGCAAGGTCAATACATTTTTGAGCACTGATTTTTGCAGCCATTTTATCGCCAGCTTCTTTTTCTATTTTAGCTTGTAATAAATACAAATAAAAAGCTTTAGGATTTGCAGCAATTGCTTTTTTTGCATTTGCCAATGCTTTGTCTAAATCTTTATCCCACTCTAAGAAAAATGTTGCAGCAGCTTGATAAGCACTAGGTTTTACATTATCTGCATTTAAATCTTTTTCAATTTGTGCACGTAAGCGGGTTCTAATATTAGTGCTAATAGGAACTGCAATCGCAGTATTGCCCCACATTATATGCAACTCACAAGATTCTGGTTGAATCGCTGCAAATTGCATGGTTAAGGTTTCATAAGCAGGGCTTGTTTTGTTGGACGTCACTTTAATACGAACTACATCTTCGCTTTCTTTATATCCATCGGTTCCCCAATTGGTTAATCCTTTGTTTAAGATAATGTCCCAATAGTCTTTCCCAGGAATTGCGTATACTACATACATGCCAGTATCTAAAAGTTTACCACCCATGGTTACATTATCGGTAAACTTAATTTTAGTTGCAGCATTTGCACCTAAGCGCCATAATTTGTCTAGAGGAGCTAAGTCGGAATTTGTTTTAAGTAAACTCCTCCCTTTAATATTAGGACGAGAATAAGTTAATTCAATTTTACCTGCGCCAAAATCTTGAACAATAGTTTGGGTAGAACTAGGAGCGGGTACTTTAATTTGAGCTTGCGTTATTGCAGTAATAGCTATACCAGCTAGTAATAAAATTTTTTTCATATAGGTTCTTTGTTTAGTATAACAAACCTAGTGCATGCAATTGTGATTGCCAATCATTTTAAAGAATTTCATTAAAATTTATAATACATACAATTATTTGAATGCAGGATGGAAACGTTGTAAGGTGTCTCTTAAAAAGTCCCTGTCTAAATGGGTGTATATTTCAGTAGTGGTGATGCTTTCATGGCCAAGCATTTCTTGAACTGCTCTTAGGTCTGCTCCGCCTTCTACCAAATGAGTTGCAAAAGAATGTCTGAAAGTATGAGGGGATACTGTTTTATGAATATCTGCTTTTAAAACTAGGTCTTTAATAATATAAAAAATCATTACCCTGCTAAGTCCTTTGCCTCGTCTATTTAAGAAAATAATGTCTTCAAATCCGTTTTGAATGCCTTGGTGCACCCGAACATTTTCTTTGTAAAGTTTTATAAATTTTATAGCATCAGTACCTATGGGCACTAGTCTTTCTTTATTGCCCTTTCCGGTAACTCTAATGAATCCAAGGTCTGGATAAAAACTAGAGAGTTTCAATTGAATCAATTCTGTTACCCGCAAACCACAACTATACATGGTTTCTAAAATAGCTTTGTTTCTAACACCTTCTGCGGTGGATTGATCTACCTGAGCAATTAATTTTTCAATCTCGTTAAAGCTTAGCGTATCTGGTAATTTCCTTTTTGTTTTAGGTGCTTCTAATAATAAAGAAGGATCTGAAACGCAGATCTGCTCAATCAAACAATATTTATAAAAACTACGTATGCCTGAAATGATTCTTGATTGTGAAGTTTCTGTCATTCCCAATTCTCCAATCCATTTTACAAATTGTTGTAACGACTTCAAATCTAATTCAGACGGGGATTTGAGTAAATTTTCGTGCAATAAAAATTCGGTTAGTTTTTCTACATCGTGCAAGTAAGCCTCTACGGAATGGTCGCTTAAAGAGCGCTCCAATTGCAGGTAAGCTTTATATCCTTTCTTGTACGATTCCCACATATAATTTATTAAACTAGCCATGAATATGCTTTTAGGCTATTGATTAAAATTAAGAATAAAGGGGAACTTAGTTAATTCTGTTTTTTAGTTCTGTTTGTTTTTAGAATTGAATCCTTACATTCGCTGTCTCTTATATAAAAAAAGAATGGTATGATGCAAGTGAATATGCGTTCCTTCAAGCAAAAAGTTCGACACAATCAAAAGTCGTTTAAAGCATATTTAGGAAAAATAGAAAAAAATCCACCCCTTAAACTAGATGCAACTGCATCAAAGATTTCAGATGAAGTATGGCAAGAAGTAGACTGTTTAAGTTGTGCCAATTGCTGCAAATCAATGACACCAACCTTTACAACAGCAGATATTAAACGTATTGCTGCACACGTAGAAATGAGTGTAGCAGACTTTAAAGACAAATGGTTAGACTTCGATAAAAAAGACAAAGACTGGGTGAATAAAAAACAGCCTTGTCAGTTTTTGAATTTAGGCACAAACATGTGTAGTATCTACGAGTTTCGACCTGCTGATTGCGCAGGGTTCCCTTATTTAAAGAAAAAGAAAATGGTGGAATATATTCATGTACACCAACAAAATATTAGTTATTGCCCTGCTACCTATAAAATGGTTGAAAAGATGATGGAACAAGGAGTGAAGGCGGTAAAGCATAAATAAGCAGCTTAAAAGTAAACGTCTTCAATTAAAAAAATTTCTGTTTCAATATCACTAATCAGCGTAATGGCTATCACATCGAATTGAAGGTATAGCCATTGTTTGTGTTGATATTGATATGCTTCTGCTGCATTTTTAAGGAATTTCATTTTGTTTTTTGTGATACTTTCTTCGGGATGGCCATATCTTGTTGAATTTCTTGTTTTAACTTCAACAATATGCAATCGACCATTTTTAGAAGCAATAATATCAACTTCTAAATGGTGGTGACGCCAGTTTTTTTCTTGAATTTCGTATCCATTGTCTATTAAAAAAATTGCGGCAATCTGTTCGCCTTTTTTTCCAGTTGCTTGATTCAGAGAAATATTGTTGCGCGAAAATAATTTTTCATCCATTTAGCACAAGATTTTGCTAACAACTACGTTATTGAACAATATAAATGTTTACGAATGTCAACATCCAACAAAATATTCAAACTAAACGGCGTTATTCAACACTATGCCTGGGGTGGAAACACCTTTATTCCAGACTTATTAGGGGTTGAAAACACAAATGATAAACCTTTTGCAGAATATTGGATGGGCGCTCATCCTTTGGCAAGTGCCATTTTAGAAACGAATGATGGGCCAATTTCATTGATTGATATCATAAATAAAAACCCCGAAACGGTATTGACGAAAGCGGTCTATGATCGATTTGGCGAATTGCCCTACTTATTAAAAGTATTGGATGTAAAGCAAATGCTGTCTATTCAAGTGCATCCAACTAAAGAGGAAGCCGAAAAGGGTTTTGACAAAGAAGAAGCGGCTGGTATAGCAATTAATGCTCCGAATAGAAATTATAAAGACCGAAATCACAAACCAGAAGTGATGGTAGCGCTGAGTGATTTTTGGTTATTACACGGTTTCAAAGAAAAAAACCTGCTAGAAAAAACACTTGCCGATGTGCAAGAGTTTAATATTTTATTGCCATTATTTAAAATGGATGGCTACCAGGGACTGTATCAATTTGTAATGGAATTAGCGCAGCAAGAAGTAAATAGCTTTTTAATGAGCGTAGTGAAACGTGTGATTCGTCAAAAAAAGGATGGAGATTTAACTAAGTCCGATCCTGGTTGGTGGGTGGCGCAATTGTTTGAAGGTGTTGATCAAATAGTTGATATAGACCGCGGTGTGTTTTCTATTTACTTTTTTAATATAGTTAATGTGCAAGCTGGCGAAGGGGTATTTCAAGGTGCAGGTTTGCCGCATGCATATTTAGAAGGGCAGAACATTGAACTAATGGCTAATAGTGATAATGTACTCAGAGGAGGCTTGACACCCAAGCATATTGATGTGCCAGAATTATTAAAGCACACGCTTTTTGAAGGAATTGTGCCTAATATTTTGAAGGGGAATGAAATAAGAATTGGCGAAAAGTTATATCCTTGCCCAGTGCCTGATTTTGCTATTAGTAAAATAGAATTAGTTGGTAAAAGAGCCTATACCAATACAGCCGAAGGATTAGAGATAATTATTGTAACGGCTGGTGGGGCTATATTAAATAATAGTATTGTTTTAAAAAGGGGAGAAGCGATTTGTTTGTTACCAGATGCAGCATATAGCCTAGAATCGTCTGGAAACTGCACTTTGTTTAAGGCTTTTATATAGCTTTTACCCCCTTTCTTCACATACTGAGAAAATTGATTTTCGAAAAAGTTTTTTCGCCTATTTTTGTTTTGAAATTTAGAAATAATGAAAATTAATAAAAACGTTTTAATCTCTCTTGGCCTTTTTGTGTTAGTAGCATCTATCTATAGGGTTTTACCAAATCGTCCTCCAGGGTTTGCTCCTCAAATTGCAATGGCTTTATTTGGCGGTGCTTTTTTTATGAAGAATAAAAAATGGGCATTTATTTTACCATTGTTATCTATGTTTATATCTGATGTAATATACCAAGTACTTTATACCAATGGATATACCCAAATTGCCGGATTTTATAGCGGACAATTACTGAACTATATTTTAATTGGTTCTATTACTTTAATTGGCTTTTTAATTAGCGATGGTAAAATTGCAAAACTGTTATTAGCCAGTGTTAGTGCGCCAACTGCTTTTTTCTTCGTATCAAATACAATTGTTTGGTTTGGAAATGGTGGATACCAACGTCCTCGAACATTTTCTGGTTTAGTACAATGTTTGGCAGACGGCCTTCCTTTTTATCAAAACAGCTTAGTTAGTACAGTTGTGTTTGGCGCTTTATTATTTGGTGGCTATGCTATGCTTACAAAAAGAACTAGACAAATCGCCTAATTCAAGCACCGCATTCAATCAATACTTAAGAATGCTCATTTTCATAGCCAGTATCTGTTAGAAGGTGCTTGCCATCTGCTGCTGTTGTGGCTAGTTCATCGCATCGGTTATTCATGGCATTATCGGCATGTCCTTTTACCCATACAAAACGGATCTTGAATTTTTTCGACAATCGATGGTAGTGCAACCAAAGGTCTTTATTTTTTTTGCCACCTTTGAAATCTGTGCGTATCCAGTTATCTAACCATTTTTTCTCAACAGAGTTTACAATATATTGACTATCAGTGTAAATGGTTAATGAAATGTCTTCTTTAGTGAGCGATTCTAACGCCATAATTACGCCCATTAATTCCATTCGATTGTTGGTGGTTAAACGATATCCGCCAGACAATTCTTTTTTAATATCTCCCCAAATTAATAGGGCGCCATAGCCACCAGGTCCGGGATTTCCCCTCGACGATCCGTCTGTATATATGTGTAATTGATGCCCTTTTTGCATGTACGTCTTGCTGGTTTTGTTGCAATATCCTAAACTAAAACGATTATTAGGTTCTGAAATTG
>Ga0194047_10000117_pt1 | contig 55734 bp, 47 predicted proteins | sample JunL225m_MetaG_2_FD_160070 | JGI IMG/M metagenome (GOLD analysis project Ga0194047, IMG submission 160070) | Anoxic zone freshwater microbial communities from boreal shield lake in IISD Experimental Lakes Area, Ontario, Canada - Jun2016-L221-5m | ecosystem: Environmental > Aquatic > Freshwater... | reverse complement strand
GGAAATGCGCCGCCGTCCTACTACCGGGCAGGGCAATTACCAACCTAATAATTATATTGATAATCAGGGAGATTTGGCGCGTAGATATAATACCCAATCTTCACGCTCTATATCGGCAGAAGACCGCTATGATGAAGACACTTTTTCGAAGCGTAGCTCAGGTTGCGTACCATGGGTAGTGGGCGGCTTGTTAATGGTGATGTTAGCTGGCTTGGTGGTATTGTTCTTCCAATTTCTCTTGCCTGTCCTTACTCCAACAGTAACACCTTCCCCAACTCCCAAACTAGTAATACCTACCCCAACATTAGGACCGGTGGCGAAAGTAGCCGTGCCGGATGTTAGAAATAAGGTATTGGATGAGGCTGAGATTGTTCTGAAAGAAGCCGGTTTGCAACTCGGCACAACCAAAACCCAGTTTGATGATAAGGTTGATGGTGGAAAAATAATAAGCCAGTCTATTGCGCCCAAAGCGCAGGTTGATAAGGGCGCAAAGATAGACCTTGTTATCAGTCAAGGGGTGGATGCGGTAGAATTGCCGCAGCGTTTTGTCAATACTCCCTATGAAGATACCAAAAAAGCCATTGAGGTTTATGGCTTGAAAACGCAACGGGTTGACCAACCTAGCGATTCGATTGGTCCCGGTGCGGTTATCAAAACCGACCCTGAAGGAGGTCCGGGAGTAAAAGTGCCGCGCAGCGCCGTTATCAAAATCTTTGTCAGTACCGGACCGTTGCCTACTGCAACGCCTGTACCACCGACTGTCACGCCTGTGCCACCGACACCTACTGTTAGTCCCACTCCTAAAGTGATGGTGACGGTTCCAAGCGGCTTGGTTGGTAAGAAAGAAGCGGAGGCACTCAAACTGTTGCAGGATGCTGGTTTTACGGTTGAGGTAGTACGGTGGAATCTGGACGATATAAAACGTCAGTTCCCCGGCGATTTGGTGGCGATTGATACTTGGAACAGCCTTAAAGAAGGCGATGCGCTTGGTACAAATCCGTCCTCCGGAGTTAAGTTGGATAAAGGTGCAAAAGTGACACTGGCGGTTAAAAAGCTCTAACATTTTTCTGTTAGTTGCAGATATATAATGCCCTTCTCATTCAGAGGGGGCATTATATTAAAAGAAGTGGTTAGCTGCCCGGTATTAGCACAAGTTTCCCGGTAGTGGCGCGTCCTTCCAAATCAATATGTGCTTGTGCTGCCTGTGATAGCGGATAGGTATGCTCTACCCGCAGCTTTAATTTACCTGATTGCGCCCAAGTCAGCACATCTCCGGCGCGAGAAAGCAGCGCAGTTCTATCGGCGATATAGTGTCCCAACGTAGGGCGAGTCAGGAAATACGAACCGCGCATCAGGATAATAGGGTCTATTGGGGGGACAGCGCCGCTGGATGCGCCGTATAAAACCAGATAACCAAATTGTTTGAGCGAGTTAAGGCTTTTATCAAAAGTGGTTTTTCCCACTGCATCGTAAACAACTTCTACCCCTGCTCCTTCGGTCAACCGCTTAATCTCGGCTTCAAAATCCTGTGAAGTGTAAAGAATAACTTCGTCTGCGCCCGCTTCTTTAGCCAGAACCGCCTTTTCTTCGGTTGATACGGTAGTAAATACCCGCGCTTCCCGCATTTTACACATCTGGATTAATAACAAACCGACCCCACCTGCTCCGGCATGCACCAATACATTATCTCCCGCTTTAACCGGATAGGTGGTGTGGCATAGATAGTGCGCCGTCATACCCTGCAACATTGCCGCTGCTGCATAGCGAAAATCCATTCCGTCAGGAACCGGAACCAGTTTTGAAGCGGGTACAGCCGCATGTTCGGCATAACTACCGGGAACATTAGTGTAAGCTACCCGGTCACCGACTTTAAATTCGGTTACGCCCTCTCCAACTGCTTCTACCACGCCCGCGCCTTCCTGACCGGGTATAAGGGGCAGATTATTGGGATAGCGCCCGGTACGATGATATACATCTATAAAGTTTATGCCACTGGCTGCCAATTTGATAAGCGCTTCTCCGGCTTTGGGAGTAGGATTAGGTACTGCTTTATAGGTTAGAACTTCAGGTCCCCCAAATGTTTCTATTTGAATCGCGTACATGATTCCTCCTTTGAGGCTTTATTGTAGATTTGAGCAATATATCTAAAAAAAACTATGCTGGAATTATACTATCACGCTGAGCTATATGCAGCTCATAAAATAATAAATCCCCTGTGCGTGACTATTCACAGGGGATGAGTGATGTGGAATGGACGTGATTAACGTCAGATATTGTTCATTTGCGCCCGGTTGTTACCGAAAACAGCCCGACTTCCTCAATTCTGCTTTCGACCTGTTTGAAACTGGCTTCTCGCCCCCATGTAGCCATGTCTGCCACCGGGCGGCAGCGCATTACCCACGGTATGCCATCCCGGTTTGGTAATACGTTGGCGATAAATTCAAGCTGCGGGTGGCGATTCTGAGCGGTGTAAAAGATTGCCCCGCCGGGAGCGAGAAATTTGTACAAGGTTTTGAGCGATGTGCGAATGATTTCATCCTCTAGCATCAATTCGTACAGCCCTGAAACTACGATTACATTTGGTGCAGACCCAAGCGTGGCATCTGTAGGCGCGGGATTGAACGCATCGCCCTGTTCATACTGGATGTGCTTAATCCCGGCTTCCTGTGCCTGTTGTGCGCCCTGTGTGACACCTGCCAGCGAGAGGTCGCGGCACAACACTTCGACATCGCCCTTTTCCTCGCCGATTTCCTGCAATAGCTCCTGAAGGTAGCGACCGGGTCCGGCTGCAACATCGAGAATACGAGTCTTGATTCCATCAGCGCGATTTTTTTCAATTTCAGATTTCAGCATTTGTTTCAGCACTGCACGCCGCGCCCGGATGCCTCTCCAACCTATTGAATTCAGGTAGTAGCGATCCACCAGTTTACCGACTAGCAATGTTCCGTGCGCTTTATTTACATACACGTAGTCAAGCATGTTGCCGCTATCGAAGCCGTAGCGGAAACCAAGGCGAACGCCTTTGCTGGTACGCCCGAAGGTGGAGAACCCTGCTTTCACCACTGCCCATTTAATTTTTCCAAAAAAGCCCGGTTTTCGCACTTCAACTTCATTCGCTTTTGGTTGGTTAACTGTATTAGTATTAAAGGTTGTCATTTTGATGCCTCTTTCTCTTGAAATTTTATTGATTAAAGACCGATGAGTGTTTCTAACCTTGACAGGTAGAAAACTAGGGGAGCTACAAATAGCAAGCTATCTATCCGGTCGAGCAACCCTCCGAAGCCGGGAAGGAAATTGCCCGCATCTTTTACTCCACTTTGCCGCTTTAGCAATGATTCAAATAGGTCGCCGCATACACTACCGACTGCAATTCCTAACGAAAGCAGGAAAAGCAACCACCAAGCCATTCCGGTGAGAGCGAAAGAGAATAGCGCGATTGCAATTCCTGCCCCCATCAAGTTACCGACTACCCCGCCCCATGTTTTGTTTGGGCTGAGTTTAGGAGAAAGTTTGGGACCTCTCAGCGTTTTGCCGCCGCAGAATGCGCCTATATCGCTCAACGCTACGCCAAGCCCTATTGCGAGGGTTAAGCCGGGTCTTTGTCCGGTTTCGAGCGCTAAGAGATGCGCTGGAAGCCATCCTGCATATAGATAAGCCGAGAACCCGCTTGAGGCTGCCATAAAACGTTCTTTAAGTTCGTGTTCCCCCTTCAGGGGCAGCAATGCCACAAATGCCCAGAAGAAGAAAGCGATGGCGGGCGCGATAACTATTTCAGTAGAACCCCCAACCAACACCAGTATTAGTGTTAACCAACCACATAGCACCGCGAGATATTGGTGCATTTTCGGCAGGCTAAACAACTTTGCGTATTCGGCAATTCCCTGCCAGATAATGAAAGCTACCATCGCGGCGGTGGTTAGCGCTCCACAAAGCGCAGCGCCACCATAAACAAAGGCGATGATGAGCCACGTGCGGTAACGCTGCCACAGCACATGTCGAGGAGTGCGTCCGGCAGCAATTGTTCCACCACCAGTTACTTCAAGTTGCTTTTGCCTCAAACTAACCAACGCCAGAGCCATACCACCTAGACTAAACAAGAGGGTCAGTACCGTTATGACCGGGATTATAACCGGATTATCGAGCGGGTTTGTCACAATTTCCGCTTTCATTTCTGTCCATCCTTTGCCGGGTTCAAATCCCGGTAGCTCCAACGAAATCGCTGTACGATAGTAATCAGTATTCCGATGCCAAAGACCACCAGCAGCCAGTTCCAAGCGGTTGCTCCAAAGAAGGCGACAAAAGGCGAGAATAGCGCCAGATAAATCATGCGGTCGGCTTTAGCCAGTAATCCGCCAAACTGCCGTTTTCCTCCGGCAGCTTTTGCAGCCGTGCCGAGGTAGCTATTCAACAGCGCCAATACCAGCACTCCCCATCCCAGTGGGACGATTACTTGCGGATTCAAAGCCAGCCCAACCAATACCAGCAAGTCGGCAACTCGGTCACTGAATTCGTTGTAAAGCTCACCCCATGGGCGAGCCTTGCCGGTGCGACGCGCTACCAATCCATCTAGGGCGTTCGCCGCAATCCGGGCAATGACCAGCGGGGCTACTACCAACGCCAGCCACGACCAGTGAGCCGAAAAATAAAGGGCTATTCCCGCTAACCCTGCAAATGCCACACCACTCAGGGTTACATAGTCCGGGTGAACCTCTCGCTTGACCAGAGCATCTTCTATGCCTTTCAAGCGTCTTTGCCACCATGGTTTTATAGAATAAATGCCGCCAAATTGCTTTAACATTTATGTACCTAGCCTTTTAAGCTGCTCGATTATGAGTGTCAATTGTTTCTACGCCCGCCATTCGGCGTAACTGCTGCTCCATCGCGATGTTGATTTCTGTTGTGCTGGCAGTTTCGGAAAAGCGCATCGGTTCGCCAAAAATTACGGTGATATGATGGTGGCGAGGGAAGCGTGCGCCCTTTGGCATTGCCTCAAAAGTGCCTTCGAGGTGTATAGGTACTACCGCCACGCCGCTGTGTTTCACCAAATGAGCCGCACCCTTTTTGAAGGTGTGCAATTGCCCGTCAACGCTTCGAGTGCCTTCCGGGAAAATCAAAATGTTTTTGCCGTCTTTCAACAGGTGTTGAGTTTTCATCAGGCTGGTAAAACAACCATCGCCTTTTCGAGAAAATGAGATGCAATTGAACAGGGTGCTGACCAACTTGCCTTTCCAACCGTTGCTATAGAAGTAATCGTTGGCGGCGGCGACTTTGGTTTGAAGTCGTTGCTTGCCCGGTAGCGCTTTCAAGATTGAGAGCGTATCCAGATGGCTGGAGTGATTAGCGATGAATACTACCGGGCTATCCAGATTAGTTAGGTTTTCTTCTCCGTGTACCTCTACCGGAACGATTGCTCGCATTGCCGGGTAGAAGGTAACTTTTCGGATTGCTTCCCCGATGTGGGGCTGCATCATTTCAAAAGCTTGTATTATTATGGTTTTCATCGCTTTACCTCGTTTATTCTTTGTTGTCTGTTGCTTGTCGTTTGTTCTTTTTCTACTACCACCATACCTCTAATAGACCTGTCATTTACAGGTTTTGGGCTGTTATAAACTGGAAAATTACTGCCATTTACTGCCAACTTGAGTTTAAAGCCACAGAATCGGGTTTTTAGTGGTAGGGAAAAGAGATGGTATTTGTAAGAAAAGGGTAGAGGCGGGTGAAAAGCAGAAATAAAAAAGAGCCGGGCAGTTAACCCGGCTTTGCAGTTGTTAACAATCCAGTTCGCCTCGTAACACGGTGATTGCTTTGCCAAGTAGTCTGGTTCTATCGCTTTCCACTATGACTTGCACCACTCCACCGCGTGCGGAAGCCTGATAAGCAATAAATTCACTTTTGCCGAGCTTTGCTTGCCAATATGGAGCAAGGCAGCAATGCGCCGACCCTGTAACCGGGTCTTCATTTACGCCGGAGGCTGGCGCAAAGAAGCGCGATACAAAATCATAGTTAGCCGAGGCACGCGCCGTTACTATAATTCCGCGTGTTTCGATACGCGCAAGCGCGGTCATATCGGGTTTGAGCAACCTAACCGCTTCTTCAGAGTCAAGCTCAACAATGTAATCCATGCGATTTTGCCCTACGAAAAGAGGTGTACCGCCGAGAATCGAGGCGAAATCAGGCGGATTTGCAACCGGAACGGCAGGTTCAAGCGGAAAGTTAAGCTCAATCCAGTTGCCTTTAAGGTTGGCGGTGAGCAAGCCGCTACGGGTATAGAATTTAGCTTGCTCTTGCGGTTTAAGATGCCCTTCTTGCCAAAGTATATGGGCGCTGGCAAGAGTGGCATGCCCACACAAATCCACCTCAAGCGTGGGAGTGAACCAACGCAGACGATAACCGTCACTTTCTGGGAGGAGGAAAGCGGTTTCGGACAGATTCATTTCGCGTGCCACATTATGCATCCACTCGGTTTCTTGTGGTGCAGTTAATACACATACAGCGGCGGGATTGCCGGAAAAAGGTATATCGGTAAAAGCATCTACCTGTACAATGCGTTGTCCCATCTTAATCCTCTCTATAACTCTCTAAGAAAATCTTCCAACCTTTGCAGGGCTTCGGGCATATTTTTGCGTCCAAAACCAAGCCTAAAATTATTGCTATTTCCATCGTACAACGTGCCGGGGAGCAGCAAAACGCCTTTTTTTTCTACCAACTTGCGGCAGAAATCGGTCACTGGCAAGTCCTTTTGCAAGTGGGGGAAGGCAATCGGTCCGGCAAGCGGTTTTTGCCACTGGAAATAATCTTGCCATTGCTCGAAAAAGCGGTCAAGTAGTGGCAGATTCTTCTGAATTATTCCCACATTTCGCGCTAGAATTTTCTCGCTGTGCCGAAGGGCAAGCGTGGCGAGAAATTCGCTCGGTGCGCTATTGCAAATAGTTGTATAGTCCTTGAAAGATGCGCTTTGTTTGAATATCTCGCGATTCTGAGTAGCTATCCAACCGATTCGCAAACCCGCCAGCCCATAGGCTTTGGACATTACCCCTAGTGAAACGGCGTTTTCGTAGAGGTCACAGGCGGCAGGCAAACGGGTTTGCAAATCGTATTCCAGTAACCGATATACCTCATCCGAAAATAGTAACATGTTGTGGCGACGCGCTATTTCAATGAGACGCTCGAAATCAGAACGGTTCATCAAGTAACCGGTAGGGTTGTGCGGACAGTTGATTACGATTGCCCGCGTATTCGGGCGAATAGAGCTTTCCAGAAAATCTAAATCCAGACTCCAGCCCGATTCTTCCTGTGCTTGCCAGCGCGTAACCTCACAGCCGATTGCGTCCGCTATCTCAAAGAGTGACTGGTATGAGGGGTAATGTACAATAAGGTGGTCGCCTTTTTCTAGCACCGCGTTCATGAAAATAAAGATGGCTTCTTCCGCTCCGCTAAAAACCAGCGTTTGGGAAGGCTCAATCTGTTGATATAAACCAGCGATACTGGCTCGAAGCGCAGGATTTCCCGCAGATTCGGTATAGCCCAGCCATAGCCCATGCATTTCTTCTGCTGCTTCCGGTTCGTAAGCCAGCAAATCTTTTATTGACATAGACTCAAGGTCAGAAGAACAGAGCAGATAGGGGGCTTTGAACTCCCAATCGGCGAAATAGCGTTCCAGTTTGAAATCCGGTAGCTTCATAATTCCACCTATTTAACTTGGCGAAACAGCCAAACCGCTAAAACCCCGATTATCATTGCCAACAACAGGTTACGGGTACGCACCGCAATTGCCCCGGTCAGTATCCCCGCTGCCAATTCCGCCAAACCGCCTGTAAAAAGGGCGGGAGCAATCATTGAAATAAAAACTGCGCCCGGCACATAGCGCAAACCCGCCTCAACTCGCGGCGAAAGTTTTATTCGCCCCATCATCCAGAGACCGCCGCTGCGAGTGGCATATGTTACCAGTCCCATGCCTAGAATTATCAGGAAAACTTCAAGATTTACGTCCATACGTCCATGCTCCCATAAGGCTTCCGGCAAACCCTCCTGCCAATATGTACCATTTACCCGGCAATGCCTGTGAGACAACGATTGCAACCAACGCTGCTATTCCCCACGGCAATAAATCTCCTTTTCCTCGCCATAGTCCCAACAACAGAGCGATAAAAACGGCGGTAAAGGCAAAATCTAAGCCGTATTTAGCAGGGTCTTGCACCACACCTCCTAGCAGTTGCCCCGCTATAGTAGAGCTATTCCAAGCTATAAAGGCTACGATGCCGCTCCCCAGCAAAAAACCGGCGTTGCGTCTGCCGTTCATATATTCGCCCATAGTCAAAGCCCAGCTTTCATCAGTCATGAGATAGGCGGTGAGGTAGCGTTTAAGGGGGCTTACTTGGGAGAACCAAGGATAGAGGGCTGCGCCCATCAAAACGTGACGCAAGTTGATAATCAAGGTGGTGATAATGATGCTGGCAGCAGGTAAAGGCGCAATCCACATGCCTAGTACCGCAAATTGCGCCGACCCAGCATAAACTAGGCTGCTCATTAAGAGGGCTTCGAAGATGTGCAAACCCGCTTGACCGGATAGCACTCCGAAAATCAGTCCATACGCAAATATACTTATACCCACGGGAAAAGTGCGCCGGATTCCGGCGATTACCCCGCGCAAGTCATAGGTTACAGGTTCTACTTTGGTTGGTTTTTCGTTGCTTGTTTGTTCAGACATGCCCCAAGTATAGCAAAAGACTTGAGGCATGTCCTGATATATTTGGCGGATTTATTTGGGAATATGTGCCGACTTTACCGATGTCCGGTTTCCAGCCAACTCCCAATGATTTCGAGAAGGTATGAACTATCTTTTGTGTCAAGCTCATAATCCATATCTGTCGGAATTAAAAGTGTATCGCCTTTATTCAAGGGCTGTGGCATAAATTCGTCTGTTGGAGAGCGTATTTCGCCTTCGCCACCTAGCACGGTCAGCAAGGTAAAACTTCTAGGCGCAGCTTTAAGCTGAGCTTGTTTTTCAATCTGCCATAGAGTAGCGGTGAAAAAGTCACAATCCACCAACTCCGTAGCCCAGTAACCTTCATGTCTGACACCTTCCGTATGAGAGACCTTGAAATTACGGGAAGTTAGGTCTATAGCTTGTACGCCCTTTTCCACGTGCATTTCGCGTCCTACTCTGCCCCAATCGTACAGGCGGTAGGTAATGTCACAATCTTGCTGCAATTCGTAAACTATAATTCCTTCGGTGAGGGCATGCACCGTACCGGCGGGCAAAAACACCACATCTCCTTTTTTTACCGGTGTGCGTTGCACGAAGCGCAACAGGTCATCCCGGCGAATGGCTTCCGCCAACTCTTCGCGACTGGCAGAAATATCATTCAGGCTATAGCAGATTTCTGCGCCTTCTTTCGCTTCTATGACATACCAGAATTCGGTTTTCCCGAAGGGGTAATTTTCCAACCTTTGCGCCATTGCATCATCAGGATGAACTTGCACCGAAAGATTCTGGTGGGCATCTATGAACTTAACCAGCAGTGGAAATTTGGGATAGCTCATTGCTGCTGCACCAAACAAGGACGCGCCATAGGTATCGAAAAGCTCGGCGAGTTTTTCACCGCAGAAATCGCCATTAATAATGATGCTATTGGAATAGGCTTCCCAGCTTTCACCGAGATTAGCCCTTTCCGCGCCTTTGCGCCCCAATTTGTTTGCCAACCAACGCCCACCCCATACAACTTCTTTGACATATGGCTCAAGCCGGAGTGGGTATTTGGTAATAGCAGAAACCGTTTCTTTGTTTATATTATTGCTCCATTATATTCAAGCCGTATTTCAAGAAGCTTCCGAAGGCTTCTCGCAGCTGTTTTTCGTATTCGCTTTCGTTGCGAAAACTCCACCAATAATCGGGTTTTGTGCCGGGAATTAAATTGCTCAAACGGGTTTCAAAACCGCCGCTACTTCCAAACAAAGGACTTTCACCAGCGTTTTTCACCAAATTGATGGTGAAACGGCGCGGCGGTGGTGTAAGCATTACGGTGGTAGAAATTTGCACATCCACAAAGCAAGTTTGCGCTCCGATGATTGTCCGCCGGAAAACAAACGAGAACTGTTCTGGTCCGGGTTGGCTTACATCTTCGGCAAATCCATAGTGATACGGCGCAAGCAACTCTTGTCCAATTTTGATGACGCTCTCTCGATAGAATACGCCCCATTCATTCTGATTCAAAAGGTTATATTCGGTATCTAAATACAACACCAACCCTTTTATAGCCTTTGGCGACCAGAAAAATATTTCCCAACTCTTTTTCTCGTTGAGATGGGCAGGTGGGTAATCCGCAATTTCGGTAAGAGCAGTACGGGCATCGGGTTGCCATTGCCGGGCGATTATTATACCTCGTTTGAAAGCTTCGGTAGCATCTGCCCAGCTTTCAGAATCGTTCAATTCTGGTTCTTCGAGATTAAAAAAGCCCATGATTAATCAAATAGCTCCGCATAGAAACCCCGTATATAATCCGGGAGCAATTCGGTTTTGCCCATAACGCCACTGGCTAGTCCAGCGTATTGTTCCCAATCAATTACGGTTCCGTCCGCTTCAAACATTCCTTTGAAACCGGTTAGCGCCTCCCCATTTTCATAAACACGAGCTAGTTCTTGAGCGCGGCGGTAACGGTGGTCGGTTTCCTCTGAAAGCCGCCTGACCATTGCTGAGAAAGCTTTGCGTACCTCTGGGTCTTTTCGCAATTCATGCCACCAAGCATGCGCCAATTCGTGAATGGCGGCTTCTTCCTGTGCCGTTTGCAGTTCGACTAATTTGCTATCAGGATACCACCCGCCGCCGCCGTGTGTACTGTGAGGGTTTTTCACTTCGATGCGAACACCGTAGTATTGCAACCACTCCCAAGCACGTTCGCGAATGGGAAGCGGCGGTATGTCAGGATGCACTTGAACCATAGGGCTATCTTCTGTCACTTAGTGGCTCAACTATAACTGCTGTGCCGTAAGATAGCACTTCGGTGATACCGTCAGATACTTCGTTTGCATCGTAATGCATACCAACAATCGCGTTTGCGCCTATCTGAGCAGCGTGTTGAATCATTAACTCAAAAGCTTCTTCTCGCGCTTTCTCGCAAAGCTCAACATAGATGCTGATTTTGCCTCCCACCAACGCTTGGAAACCTGCTCCGATATTGCCGATTACGCTGCGGCTACGTACTGTTATGCCACGTACCACACCGAAATAGCGTACAATCCGAAACCCCTCGAAACTAAAGGCGGTTGTAACCATTCCGCGATCTAGGAAACTGGGCGGTGGCATACCCGGTCCCTGTTGCGGTGGGAAACCGCCGGGTCCCTGATTATATCCACCGGGCGGCGGGGGCGGGAAATTGCCGGGCGGCGGTTGATTATAAGGTGGCTGCATCAGTTTTGCTCCTTACTTTACATTTTACAAGTCAAAAAATGACTAGAATCACTCCTGAATTGAGAGAACTACTTCTCTTTAAAATTATAGCATATAGTTAAACCCCTTCTTTGACATTACACGTACAATTGCTATAGCGCTTTGAAAAGAGCTTACAACGATCTGGGTATAAAACCGCGTTAGATGGTCTATTCGTCCCGGTTGTAGTAAAATATCATACTGTTTGGCAGATTAAACGTATAAATCAACAAAGCGTCCCGAAAGTGAGGATTGGCTCGAAAATGATAGTTATGAAATTTGGTGGAACTTCTGTAGGAAGCGCAGAGCGGCTCCGCCATGTAGCAAAGTTGGTCGGTGGTTATCTGGAGTTAAAGCCGGTAGTAGTAGTTTCGGCTATGGCAGGTACAACCGATTGGTTATTAAATACTGCTCGCCAACTTGCCGAGTCCAATCCTAGCGTCGGTACCAGCGCCGATAAATTAATCGCCGAATTCCATAGCCGCTACCATCAGGTTGTGGATGAAACGATAGATAATCCCGATATACGTTCTTCCCTACGCAGCGAAATTGCTACACTCTTGCACCAACTGTTAAGGCTCTTCACCGGTATCGAATTATTGGGGGAGGTTAGCCTGCGTTCGCTGGATGCAGTAGCAGCTTTCGGTGAAAAATTATCCAGTACCATACTCGCGGCTGCTCTTCGAGATATAGGTTATAAATCCGAAGCAATCAGCGCTACTACCTTGATTGAAACTGACCGTACTTTTACCAGTGCAGTACCACAAATGGAACAAACCACTTTAAAGTGTCGCGAGAAACTGATTCCCTTGGTAGCGCAAGGTTCTATACCAGTGGTTACGGGCTTTATCGGCGCAACCTCCGATGGTATTACTACTACGTTAGGGCGTGGCGGTAGCGATTATAGCGCCAGCATAATCGGTGCAGCTCTGGATAGTGAAGAAATCTGGATTTGGACTGATGTTGATGGGGTAATGTCTGCCGACCCACGCCTAGTATCCAACGCGCGTTCTTTGCGGAGAATCAGTTATGCTGAGGCAGGCGAACTTAGCTATTTTGGCGCAAAGGTAATCCATCCCTTAACGGTGATGCCTGCGGTTGAAAAGAATATTCCGCTTTATATCAAAAACACGATGAATCCGGAATTTCCCGGTACTCGCATTGACAATCCAAAAGAGTCAGCCGAAGGGGTGGTCAAAGCTGTCACTAGCGCACGCAATCTGGCTTTGATTACGGTGTCGGGTGGCGGTGTTCTAACCGTACCCGGTATTGCAGCTCGTACTTTTGCCCGTGTGCATGACCATAACGCCAACGTGCTGATGATTAGCCACGCCAGCAGTGGTCACGACCTTTGCTTTGTGTTAGAAAAGCAGGTTGCCCCTTCGGTTGTTGCCAGTCTTAACCGTGAGTTTGACCGTGAAATTCACCGTAAGGAAATTGACCCGATTAGTCTTGACGATAATATTGTAATTGTTGCGGTGGTAGGGGCTGGTATGCGCGGTACTCCCGGTGTGGCAGGACGCTTGTTCAGTACGCTTGGTCGCAAGAATATCAACATTATTGCGATAGCACAGGGCAGTAGCGAATTGAATATCAGCCTTATTACTTCTGTCTCAGATGAAAAAGCAGCGGTTCATGCAATTCATGATGAGTTTATTTCGCTGACAGGGTTGGGAAAAAGCATGCGATACCAACCGGCAAAGTAATAAATCCGGTATTTGGTAGCTGGAAAGACATTTATTCTGGGTTTAAAAAGGGCAATAGCGAAATGTTACTGCCCTTTACCATTTTTAGACCGATTCTGAGCTTGAAACTGCCTTTACAATCCCTTTTAGGGTAGCAAGCTTAGATTCGAAGCTATTTAACTGGAACGCTCCATCTTCTCTTGTATCAAGGTTTATATATCCCTGATAGCCATTTTCCCACATTGTTGCAAGCAGTTTTTTCAACTCGCTTTGTTCAAGGGTTTCAGGACTCTGGAATAGGCTGTTTTCCAGTTGCACGTAGGTATATTGGGCTAACATCGGTTCATACGCTTCGCTCAACGGCTTTTCGCCTACTTCCATGAATTGCGCCGGATTAAAGGAGGTACGCAAGTTGCTACTGGCAACCTCATAGATGATATGCTTGCATCGCGCCGCTTTATCCCCGATATAACCCGGCGCATTTTCGTGAAGCATAATTATTCCCCACGGTTGTGCCTGTTCCGCCAGTTCACTGAGACGCTTGATTGCTTCTGCCAGTTGCTCTGGGTTTGTACCGTCACCCTTGAAGGAACTAACTTTAATGTAGCTTGCTCCAAACCAGTCTGCAACTTCAAGCATTCGTTCAAATTTGAGTTTTTCGGACTCGAAAGCGTCTCCGATTCCAATTGTACCAATCTGAGAATTGACTCGACTGATAGCCAACTCGGTTTGTTTAAGAATTTTTTCTAATTGCTTCAGGTCTTCGTTGGTAAGCTCGTAAAGCTCCTTACCCCATGCACTGGCAAGGTCAATTCCGGTAATGCCAGCTTTTTTCAGGGATTCAAAAAGGGTGGTCGGGTCGTCCTGTGATAAATTCAAACTGGTACTGTAGGAAAAAAGAGGTTTGGGCTTCTGGTTCTGGGTTAAAAATCCGAAATCCAATTCAGGTTCAAATGACATAGTCTGACTCGCTTTTGTTTGGGCTTAGAACAATTAACGTTGATATGATAATTTTATCACACATAAAATTTACGCCGTTGCGCTTTATGCTATAATTTAAGCAGAGGTGTTATAAAATGTGCGGTAACTGGCGCAACATTCTTACAAATCTTATAGAAAATACCTCCTTACGGGTTGCCTTGCGATGTAATGCAATTATTGCCTCTCTTTCTTGGCACTAGCGGTTCTACCTCCCCCGAAAGGGCTTTTAGCATACCCCTTGAGACGGGCTTTCTACTTTCCTTTAGCAAATTGAAGCTAACCGGCTTTAGTGCGCGGAAATATGTTATGCTATAATAATTAACCGAAATGGAGGATACCGCAGGGTGTACGATAAGTTAGAACAAATACAACAAAGATACGAACAATTAGGGCAATTTATGTCTGACCCCGCTACTATTGGGGACAGCGAAAAGATGCGAACCTACGGCAAAGAGTATTCCGATCTTGAATCGATTGTGGAAAAATTTCGAGAATACAAGATTTCAATTACCTCTCTTAAAGAAGCCGAACAGCTTACCAATGACAAAGAAATGGCAGAACTCGCTCGTGAAGAGGTTGAGCAACAAAAGCAGCTAAGCGAAAGATTAATGCAGGAAATCATGGTTTTACTGCTGCCCAAAGACCCCAATGATGAGCGCGATATAATTGTTGAGATTCAGGCGGGGGCTGGTGGAGATGAAGCCGGGCTATTTGCCGCCGACCTGTTCCGTATGTACCAGCGCTATGCAGAAAAAAAGGGCTGGAAAATAGATGTGATGGATGGCAATATTTCCAGTCTGGGTAATATTAAGGAAGTTGTTTTTGAAGTAAAAGGTAAAGGCGCATATAGCCACTTCAAGTATGAAAGTGGGGTTCACCGGGTGCAGCGTGTTCCTGCTACCGAAGCGAACGGGCGCATTCACACCTCCACTGCTAAAGTAATCGTTTTACCTGAACCGGACGAGGTGGATATTCAAGTACGTGACGAGGATATACGCATTGACGTATATCGTAGTACCGGGCATGGCGGTCAGAGCGTAAACACTACCGATAGTGCTGTGCGTATTACCCATATGCCCACCGGATTGGTAGTAACCTGCCAAGATGAGAAAAGCCAGTTAAAAAACAAGGCGAAGGCTATGCAAGTGTTACGCGCCCGTCTTTACGAAGCAGAAATGAACAAACGCCAGAGTGATTTGCAGGAGCAACGACTTAGCCAAGTTGGTACTGGCGACCGCAGCGAGAAGATACGCACCTACAATTTCCCGCAGGATAGGGTTACTGACCACCGGATAAATTTGAGTTTGAGTAACTTGCCGGGTATTCTGGAAGGCAAAATAGATGATCTTATCAATACCTTACAAACCACCGATCAGGCGGAGCGGTTGCGTTTTGCCGGGGTGGGCTAATCTCAGGCTTTTGTTATGACTCAGAGGGTAAAAGATTTACTTGCCAGAGCAGTACAGCGACTGGTAGAGGTGCGTGATAATACCGCCCAACTGGATGCTGAGGTACTTCTTAGGCACAGGTTGGACTTGAGTCGCGCGGAATTATATGCGCGGCTTAATGATGAGATGGATGACCGCACCTCGCAGGAATATTATCTGCTGGTTGAGAGACGCGCTCAGGGTGAACCCGTAGCCTATATTACTAATACCCGCGAGTTTATGGCGTTAGACTTTTATGTGGATAAGCGGGTGCTGGTGCCACGTCCCGAAACCGAATTGCTGGTTGAGTTTGCCATCAGCAAGCTTCAGGAAAAAGGGTGGCTTGATCAGGAGATTGTGCTGGTAGATGTGGGTACCGGAAGCGGTATCATTGCGGTGTACCTTGCAATTCGTTTTCCGAATTTGCATGTCTATGCCACCGATATTAGCGATGAAGCTCTTGAAGTAGCGACAATTAATGCTCGCCGTCATGGGGTAGCGGCACGTATCAAGCTCTTACATGGCAATCTGATAGAACCTTTAGATACTAAACCCAATATTATTATCTCAAATCCCCCTTACACTGTAATATCGCAGGTAGAGCCGAATGTAGCCCGTTTCGAGCCTAATATTGCGCTGGATGGCGGACCTAAAGGGTTGGCGATTTTCAGAGAATTGTTCACACAGGCAAAAACTGGTCTAACTCGTCCCGGTTTTATTGCGCTTGAAATCGGCGCAGACCAAGCCAACGATGTGCAGAATCTTAGCAAGCATTTCTTTCCTGACTCGCATGTTGAAATTCATAAAGATTATGCAGGACTCGATCGTGTAGTAATTATTGACGTAGCGCAAGAGATTACACCGGAAATTACTGGAACTCGGACAGGCACAGAAAATGAGTGAAAAAGCAGTGCAGCCAAATACTCAACCGTTAGTTGCAGGAGATAAGAGGCTCTCGGTAATCATTCCTACATATAATGAACAGTTGCATATCACAGAGTGCCTAGACAGTCTTTTAAACCAGACCTTGCCACCTGAAGATTATGAATTGATAGTGGTGGATGATGGTTCAAAGGATAAAACCCCCCATATCTTGCAAGAATATGCTAATCGGTTGCCTGAACGAGTTAAATTTCTAAAGCAAAAACATGGTGGACCTGCGCTCGCTCGAAACTGGGGTTCAACTCACGCACGCGGCAAGATGTTGAGTTTTTTAGACGCAGATATGAAGTTTGCTTCAGATTTCTTAGAAAAGCTTATCACTCCTATTGAGAAGGGTGAAGCGGTTGGCACTTTCACGCTTGATGAGTTTGTTGCTAATTCCGATAACCTATGGTCACGTTCATGGAGCGTGTGCTACTATCTCCCGGTAAATTGCCGTGTACCGTCCGATTTGAAGGAAGAAGAAAGCACTGTTTTTAGAGCTATCAGCCGCAAAGATTTCTGGTCGGTAGGCGGCTTCGATAGTACCGGTTATCATGATGACCATACTGTAGCCAAAAAGCTGGGAAAAACAGCCAGCCGCGTAGCCGGTGCGCTTTGCTATCATTATAATCCGGGTTCAGCCGAGGAGGTTTTTGCCAGCGCCCAATGGATAGGCAAGAGTGATAAACAGCCTAATTCCACCAAAGAATGGCTCAGACGCTCGCCGCCGGGCGCTTTGAAAAGGGGAATAGCCCGCGCCATTGAAGAAAAAGAGCCTTTCTATATAATTTTTGAACAAGTATATAGCTTAGGCATATTAACTGGCATGTTCTGGCGAAATATATTGCACCGTGACCATTCTCGATGAGCAATTTCTCCGTTGTAATTGTCAGCTATAATGTTGCTGTCTTGCTTGAAGATTGCCTGAACAGCCTGTATTCTGATGTACCTGAAGGCGTTAACCTCGAAGTAGTGGTGGTGGATAATGCCAGCCACGATGGCAGCGCAGAACTAGTCAAGCAGAAATTCCCACAGGTTTTTGTAATCCCCAATTCTGAAAATTACGGTTTCCCGGTAGCCTGTAATCAGGGATGGCAGCGTACAAACGGCGACTATGTTTTTTTTCTAAATCCCGATGCCCTCCTTGAACCGGGCGCAATATCTACGTTGCTAACCTTCATGGCGCAACATTCTCGCGCCGGAATCTGTGCGCCGTTGCTGCGTTATGGTGATGGCAGCCTCCAATCCAACCGACGACGCTTTCCCTCATTTAAACTGGCTCTGATAGAAAGTACCGTTTTACAACGTAACTGGCTTTTCAAAAACTCACCTTTGCTTAAACGCTACTATTTTGAAGATGTGCCGCTTGATTTTGCCCGTCCGCAGGAAGTGGACTGGCTTGTTGGCGCTGCATTTATAGTTAGGCGCGAAATACTGGAGCAAATCGGCGGTTTTGACGAACGTTTCTTTATGTATAGCGAAGAAATGGATTTGTGCCGTCGCGTTAAATCGGCGGGTTGGGAAGTATGGTTTGAGCCAAACGCCGTTGTAACCCATCTGGAAGGGCGCAGCAGCGCTCAGGATGTGCCGCGTCGCCATATCAACTTTAACACCAGCAAGGTGAGCTATTTCCGTAAACATAATGGGGTGTTGGCAGGTTGGGCGTTAAGGCAGTATCTATTAATGACCTATCGCTACCAGTTTCTTGAAGAAGGCGCAAAATTAATATTGCGGCATAAGCCACAACTGCGCCGTGAACGCTTGTCTCTGATTAGAGCGGTATTGGCAACCAAACTCCTACCGGGCAAATTCCCGCGCCCGTCTTTCAGCAAAGGGATTTGTTTGTTGAGCGCAGAATTTCCGCCCCAACCTGGTGGCGTTGGTGATTATACAGCTTGCTTGGCAAGTGAATTGGCTCAGGTTGAGCCAGTGCGAGTGCTAACCGGAGTACGGGATAAAGAAGAACAGTCGGTAGCTCAAACTTATCGGGTAGTACGTCCTGTCAAGGAATGGAATTGGGGTAGTTTACGCCAAATTGCTACCTATCTGGAGCAATATCCTGCTGATGTACTGAATATCCAGTACCAATCCGGCGCATACGAATTACACCCTGCCGTTAATTTCTTGCCGCTTTACCTCAAGCGCAACTTGGGCAGAACTTGCCCTCGTATTGTGACTACTTTCCATGATTTGCGCGAACCTTATCTGTTTCCGAAAGCAGGAAAAGTAAGGCGTTGGGTAAATCTCAGGCTGATGAAAGACAGCGATGTGGCGGTGGTAACAAATGAGGAAGATTACCACAACGCGCTTGAAGGCGGAGTTTCTGTGTCCCATCTGAAATTAATTCCGATTGGAAGCAATATTACGCCACTTGAAATTCTAAACGATGCGGAGAAAAAGATAGAGCGAGGGAAATGGGGCGCGGGTGATGCTGATTTTCTAGTCGGTTATTTCGGGTTGTTGAACCATAGCAAGGGCGTTGATAATTTGCTGGACGCGCTTTCGCTATTGAAGAACGAAAAGGGCTGGAAATTGGTGATTATTGGAGGCAGCACCGGCGAAACGGATGTTACCAATCATCCCTACGCTCTCCAGCTTTTTGCCCAAATCGAGCGGCTAGGTTTGGCTGAATACCTTCACTGGACGGGATACCTTTCGCCTACTGAAACTTCCTGCGCCCTATACGCCCTCGATGCTATCGCTTTGCCTTTTCGAGATGGGGCTAGTCTGCGGAGGGGCAGCCTGATGGCGGCTTTAGCGCATGGTATTCCGGTTCTTACTACTAACCGCAATCCTGCTTCTGAGACGTGGCTGACAAACTCGTTAGCTTATGCTAACATCCGCGAAGCTCTGAGTTTGCTAGAGAGCAGCGTTTTAAGCGTTGCGCTCGAAAACCCCACGGCATTGGCAGAAGCTTTGCGAAAGTTGCGGACTGAACCTGATTTACGCGCTTCTCTTTCCAGCCATGCTTTGGATTTTAGCCGCCATTTCGATTGGCAAACCATCGCTAAATCCTTTCTGGAGGTCTTTTCCGCTTGTTAAATCGTTCCAGACTTGTACCTACCAATGCCTTTAAAAAAGGCTGGGAAGCGCTTTCACACCGTTCAATTCAATTAGAATGGCTTGCGGTTATTTTACTAACCGGGTTGGCTTTTTTGGCGCGTCGCAATAGCCTTGGCAACCAATCACTTTGGTTTGATGAAGCTGACCTAGTGGCGCGAGCTTCCGATAATCTTGGGAAAATCCTCGAAAATTTCTTCAAAGCGGGTGAAAATGGTCCGCTCTATACTCTATTCATGCATTTCTGGATTCAAATTTTCGGGAATAGTGAGTTGGCAGTGCGTACTCCTTCACTGCTGGCGGGTACAGTCGCAGTTCCATTGCTTTATCTGGCGGCGCGTAAACTGGGTGGGGCAAAGGTGGCGCTTCTTGCGGCTTTGCTGCTTACGCTTTCGCCCTATAACGTATGGTATTCACAAGATGCTAAGATGTATCCGCTGGCGCTTTGCCTGACTCTTGCTTCAGCTTGGCTCTTTCTGAAAGCTTTGGAAGACCCCCGCTGGCGTTGGTGGCTTGCCTATATCATTATTACTACACTTGGTTTTTATATCCACGTGATGGCAGCTATGCTTGTGGGAGTAGAAATCGCCTATTATTTCGGCTTGCGCTGGTACAAGAAACCGCATAGCAGTTATAGCGGGAAGCGTACCCTGCTTTCGTTTGGCTTGCTGACTCTGCCCTATTTGCCGCTTGCGCTCTGGCAACTTATCGCGCTTTGGGATGGGACGGTGGGCGCAACTTGGTTCGTTCCGGTTAGTCTGCCCGAAATGCTTAATAGCCTTTTACGGCGGTTTGCTTTGAATCGCAGCGTAGAGCCGTGGGAAACAATCGGTGCGCTCGCATTTCTGGTTTTGGCAATTCTCGGTTTGGTTAAAGTATGGCGTAAGCCTTCAAGAACAGAAAATACTGCTTTCTTTTCTCCTGCAATTTTTCTAACTCTTTATCTGTTATTGCCGATATTGTCGTTTTACCTTCTCACTACCCGCATTCCGCTTTTTGCAGAGCGTTACTTGCTGATTGCTTCTCCTGCCTATTACATTTTGGCTGCTATGGGGCTAGTATGGTTGGCAACCCGCCGCATGACTCTCATATTGGCATTATTGGGACTGGCTTTCGTGCTGGTAATGGCGTTGGTGGCGCTGGTAAGCGTTAATTATTCCAAAGAAGCGCAAAAAGAGGATTGGCGCGAGGCGATGAAACAGCTAACCGCCCAATTGCGCCCTGGCGACATTGTATTTGTAGTGCCGGGCTATCTGGAAACGGCAGTTCGTTATTACCTAAAGCCCGGTCCCGATGTGGCTATTCAAACTATTCCCGAATCTATTCTCGCGCCTAAAGCTGTCGGTGATGCGGATGACATCGCGCTAAACGATTATATCCATCGTTCTATTCGCTCATACGAGCGTGCTTGGTTGGTAATCTCTCCTGAACGCTACCGGCGGGAAGACCCACAGGAATTTTTGCGTAAAGTCTGGTTTGATAATAACACCTATACAATTGGAGACCCGCTGGAATTTGTAGGGGTACAAATCCTTAAATACAGTTTTGCTCAGATACCGGGTACAAACGTGGATTTTTACCCACGTTCCAGCCAGACCGATTACAAATTTGGTGATGCAATTTTGCTGGAAGGCTATGATTATTTGCCCAATGGGGCGGGTAGGGTTTTACCGGCAGGTACGGTACAACAGGGCGATAATTTACATCTTACGCTCTATTTCCGAAAACTGCTGCCAGATAATACCGATTATGAGATTTCGGTACGGCTTGTAACTGCTAACGGAGAAGATACCGCTACTAATTATATTACTCGTGCTTTGAGCGGCTATTTTCCCACCAATAAATGGCAGCCCTATCGAGGAGTGCGTGACTACCGCGAGATTTATATCAAAGTTCCGGCAGGGGAATACCGACTCGAAGTTTCACTTAATCCGGTAGAGAAGCCGGAACAAAAAGTTTTGGTATCGGGCAAGGAAGGGCAAAATCTTGTGAAAGAAGCTGCTAAGGTGGTATTGTCGTTGCCAGTTAAGGTAACGCCACGCCAGTAAAAGGCTATAAAAATTTAGAGTGAGCAATTTAGGTTGTTAAGGATTCCACTATCCGCTATAATGCGCGAAGGGGAAAACTGCTTACTCCGGAAATTTACCTCATTCCAGTTACCCGGCGCAACCAAAACTCCCTTTGTGGTGTTTTTATAGTTATGGCGGTCTTAAAAAATCACTGCGGTACAATCGCAAAAAGGATGTAGAGTTTCAGGATGGGTTTGTTTCAAAAAGATAAGCTAAAATTCTGGTTTGGTTTGCTGGTTGGCGCAATATTCTTGTATCTCACTTTTCGGGGACAGGAATTAGATAAAATAGGGGATGCACTGGGGAAAGCTAATTATTGGTGGCTTATACCCGCTCTTTTAGTGTATTTCCTTGGAGTGTTTGTACGCGCAATCCGGTGGCATTTCTTGTTAAAGCCGCTTCAAACTATCCCGATCAGTCGCCTATATCCGGTGGTAGTGGTTGGCTATATGGCTAACAATGTCTTACCGGTGCGGATGGGCGAAGTGGTACGCGCCTATATACTGGATCGCCGTGAGCATCTGAGTAAAACGCGCTCGCTTGCAACAATCGTGGTAGAACGCATCATGGATGGAATCACCATGTTGCTGTTTATCGCGATTGCTTCGTTCTCGGTGAGTTTGACCGGAGATATTGCCGGTGTCGAACGGGTAGCGGGAGTGGTGTTTCTGGTCGGTATCGTGGTGTTTCTGTTTCTGGCGAGTAACCGCCGCTTGCTTTTGGCGGTGGAGCGATTCGCTTTGAAATTGCTGCCCGGCAAAATCCGTCCTAAACTTGAAGGTCTAGCCGACCGCTTTATTGACGGGTTGCAGGTTTTGCGGCAATGGCGCGATTTGCTGGCGGTTTTTGCTTTGTCGGTGCTGGCTTGGGCTTGCGAAGGCGCGATGTACTGGTTTGTGGCGTTGACTTTCTCAGAATTGAGTCTCAGCTTCACTGCCATAATACTAACTCTGGCGGTGGCGAACCTGTTTACGCTGGTTCCTTCTACACCCGGCTATTTCGGACCTTTTGACTTTGCCGCGAAGCAGGTTTTGGTCGGAATATTCCTGATACCTGCCAATTTGGCAGCCAGCTACGTAATTTTATTGCACGCGGCGCTCTATTTCCCTGTAACTCTACTAGGTCTATACTATTGGCTGAAAGAGCATCTTTCCTTGAAAGAAGCCGAAAACGAACGCAAACTGATTGAAAATGAGAAAAAACATTTCTCTCATCAAGACCTTTTACAGCCTGAAACCATAGAAGTAACGCCCACCCGCAATAAATAAAAGATATTGCTGTGTACTGTTTTGCTGGAATATAGTGTCCGGCTATAACATCAAGTGAACTCCAGACCTTTCGCGCCATAACGTGAAGGGTCTGCTTTGTTAATAGCCTGAAAAGAACCGCTTATGACAATTTTACTGGAAGCTTACTATCAAAAAAAGATTGCACAGGTTGTACCGGAATACGCACGTCTCGAATTACGTCTGCATAACTCCGGGACTGCTTCAGCAGAAAACCTGTCTGTGTTACTTGCAAGGCGCGTTTTGCGAGACAATATCAGGCTTGCGCCGGGCGCGACTTTTGCTTTCGAGTGGAGCGTGGAAGATTATGTCGGAGAACTGGAATTTAGCGTTTCCCCCTCCGAACCGGAAACGCGCCTCAAAATAACCGTTCAACCGGAAAAACTTAGCTCTAACGAATTACTTTACATAAAAACTGAACGCTTGCCCCAACTGCTTGCCCGTTTGGATGCTCCCAATGGTTTCAGCTTGGAATATACCGGGCAAAATATCCCCCCGTTTGATTTTTTCAGCGCCGATTACACTGCTGAAAAATTGCGCTATTTCAGCGAACGGTTGCAAGAACTTAGCTCGCTATTGTTGGAAAAACTGGATTATATAACTCCAGAACGGCACGATTTAGGTTATGGCATGATTAAAGGAGCGGTGCGTTGGGGAACGACCTTGCAACACTGGCTCAATCGTCCCGAATCGGCGGGTTTGCGCCACGAGTGGTCGAATGCCCACAAATCTTTTGGCACTTTACCTAACATGCTGTTGGTTTATTTCCATTTTGAGCTTGCATCACAAACCCAAAACCTTGCAAGGTTGGTGGAATTGGGTTCGTATTCTTCCACCGGGCTAAAAAGGGTGTTACCTGCTTTGGTAGAAAGCGCTGCCCAACACCGCCTATTTCCCGATAATCCTTATCTTGTAATGCTACCTAGTTATTTGTCCGGTTTTGACCCTGTCGCAAATGAGGTTGCTCCCTTGCTGGCGGAGATGTGTCGCAATGCTAGAAATCCGGCTTATGGGGCTATGCTAGAATTGTGGCAACGCTATTGTTCAGCTTACGTGCGGCTCCCGAAAGATGAGTCGGAATTGGCACGTTGCGGTTTACAACCGACTAGCAAGATTTATGAATTGTGGTGTGCTTGCGAGGTGGCGTTGGCATTGAGGTTGGAATACCGGGAAGATGGCAATAAAGGAGGGTATCATTTTGCCAATGCCGAATATCGCCTATTGTACAATCGGGGCATTCAAGGCGGCTGGTATTCGGCAAAAAGAAGTGGCACGGCGCGTCCTGACTTGCAAATTGAAGTTATTAAGACAGGTAAGCGTATATTATTGGATATGAAATATTCCTTACAAGAAACCCGCAAAGGTGAAACGTTTGCCAACCCTGAAGACGTATATAAAATGCTGGCGTATCTGAATGATTTTGCGGTGGCGGTAGGGGGTATAATATATCCGGGTAAAGGGGAAGCTAGATTAATAAATGATGGTCATATCCAGCAATTTCTGGAATTACCCCTGCGCCCTCCTGTAAATAGTGACCAACTTAGCTTTGCAGAAAGATTGCGAGGCTCACTTCTACAAATACTGTAGCTTGTGCGATTTTGTGGGAGTATATGACACAGCTTATCCGTGAAAATGATAAGACTAGCCCGGTATGCGCCTCCTGTGGTACTGTGCTTGAACCTGAGCAATATATTGAGGAATTTCAGATAGCGCGTTGTAACTCTTGCAAGAGTCTTTTGCGGTTGGTAAGAAGAAATGCTGCTAATAATTCCGCTTTATACCCTCCCGGAGAAAGTAAACCTTACGATTCTGAATGGGTTAAAGGAGCAAACGGCACTCGAATTTTTACGGAATTGCTCGAACCATTATCCTATCCGAACCTTTATTGCCCATATTGTGAGACCATTAATCGGGTTTATGGCGTTGAGTCGCCGGATTGTCGAAGTTGCGGCAAAGCCTTGACTGAGACTTGCCTGAATTGTCAGCGTTCTTTGTACATTCTGGAATATTTTTGCACAGCTTGTCATACTGACCAGCGTATCGCTATGAAAGAAATAGTTGCTAATTATAAGGCACGCTATTGGTATGGCGTAAAAATGGCAAAGCAAGGGAACTGGCAAGAAGCGGTGGACGCGCTGGGAATTTTCTTTAACCCTGCTTTACCACATAGCGCGGTTGAGAAAAGCCAAATCGAACAAGCCCGCTCAACTTTTCTGAAGCATCTTGCCCCTAGCGAGAAAGAGCGTGAAAAAGGGGTAAAACTTTACTGGCAAGCCAAACAGAATCTTCAGAAAGGCATTTCACCGGACGAGCGCAAGTGGCGTAGGCACAAACGCTGGACAGGTCCTGCGTTGGTGGGTTTGCTGGTGTTGCTCCCTTTGGCGTTCTTCTTTTTGACTGAGCTATTCGGAATCTCAGTGATAATCGTTTCAATATCTTTGCTTGTTGCTATACTGGTAGTTCTGGTAATTGTTACAAATCTAGGGCTGGTATAGATTTATAATCACACTGGAAAGAATCAATTAAATGGGTTCAATAACCGATGTATCCGGTATTAAAGTAGGGCAGACACAGGATTTAGTAGCGCTTACGGGATGTACAATAATTTTATGCCCACAGGGGGCGGTTGGTGGCGTAGATGTAAGAGGTAGCGCACCCGGCACCCGCGAAACCGATTTACTAGACCCTTCAAATTTGGTACAGGCTGTACATGCTATTGCTTTGTGTGGGGGTAGCGCTTTTGGATTGGCGGCGGCTACCGGAGTGATGGCATGGTTGAGCGAACATGGCTATGGTTTCAAAACTTTGCATGGGGTTGTACCGATAGTTCCGGCAGCGGTAATCTATGACAAAGGTCTAGGTTCTGCCGAGCATTACCCAGACGAACAGATGGGTTATATTGCTTGTACACTGGCAGGAAATGAAGTTCTGGAAGGGAGTCACGGGGTTGGAACTGGCGCATCAATTGGTAAATTAATGGGTGTACAGCATTCAATGAAAAGCGGGGTTGGCTCTGCTTCTTCATCGATATGGCTAAAGCAACCGGATGGGGAGAAGCGCGTTTATACTGTAGGTGCGTTAGTGGTTACAAACTCTTTCGGCGATGTTTATAGCCAGAATAAAATTATTGGCGGTTTGTGTGACCATAAAAATGGGGAATTGCTGGATACAATGCGACAGCTAAGGCTGGAAACCTCTTTTTCGCTGAAACCTGAACCGGGTGTCAATACCACCTTAGCGGTGATAGCGACAGATGCGCCCTTGAACAAAGCATCCGCCCGCAAACTAGCGCAGATGGCTCAGGATGCCATAAGTCGAGCAATAAGACCCGCTCATACTATGTTTGATGGTGATACAGTGTTCGCTCTTTCAACTGCTCCTGAAAGTGAAAAGACGCTTGACCCCTTTGGACTGAGTTGTCTGGGGGCAATTGCCACCGAGGCGCTAATAGAAGCGATAGAGCGAAGCGTCTTAGAAGCGCACCCGGCAGGGGGATTACCATCTGCCCGTAAGCCTAATCGAGGAGAATAGCTTGTACAACGGTTTCCCTGAATATGTATCTCTTTTAGAGAAACGCGGTTTATTGCGCCGGGTAGGTGTGTCGGTTAGCGGTGAACTGGAGATTGCAGCTATTGCTCAGAGAACTTGTCGTTTGCCTGATGGTGGTCCTGCGCTTTTATTTGAGAAAATCAATGGAAGCGAATTTCCGATAATGATTAACTCTTATGGTTCGGCTGAGCGCATCGCTTGGGCATTTAGTGTCGGTAAGTTAGCCCAACTTACAGAGCGTGTTGAGGAGTTATTTAAACCAGGCTTATCGCAGGGCTTGGGAATACGCCAGTTTCTTTTTGGAGAAAGCTCAGAGCTTAATAAATACACTCCACGGCAAATCAAGTCGGCTGTTTGTCAGGAAGTCAGCGAGGTTTTTAACCCTTCCTTCCGTCAGTTGCCGTTTTTACGTTGGAATGTTTCTGACTCTGATGTATCGCTTCGGCGTGCTGTTTTGCTTTATGCCGATTCCACCACTGGCAAACAAAAAATGGTTTCTACCGGATTGCTGATTTTGGATAATCGGCAAGCCCTACTGGTTGAACCTACGGGTGACTTAGCGATTACAAAACCAACCGAAGCGGCAATTATTATCGGTGAAGACCCTTCTCTATTGGCGGTTGCCCATGCAGCATTACCGCTTGAAAACGATGGATTAGCATTGGCAGGGTTTATGAGACGCGCCCGCTACGAAATCGTCAAGGGCTTAAAGGTTGGATTAGATATACCATCGGGCGCAGAGTTTGTGCTGGAAGGGGTTCTTGAACCTTATTCGGTAAATCAGACAAGGACTATTGCACTCTCCAGCGGTTATTATCACCAGCTTAATGGTGGGGCTATTAGCTTTCAACTTTCGGCTATTTCGCACCGCCGTAACCCATTGTGGGTGGATGTAATAGCGGCACAACCTCCACAAGAAGAAGCCCAACTGATTCGGGTGTCGGAAAGAATGTTATTACCTTTTGTAAAGGCAGTTGCACCCGAAATTGTGAATATTAACTTGGCGCCGGGTAATGCTCGAAACGGTATAGCGTTGGTTTCAATCCAAAAAAGCTATCCGGGTCAAGCGCAAAAGGTGATGTATGCACTGTGGGGAATGACTCGCTTGCGAGAATTAAAATACATTATTGTTGTTGATGCAGATTGCAATTTGCACGATTATGCTGCAATTGCTTGGAGTGTTTGTAATCGCGTTAGTCTTTCTAGAGACCTGCTTGTGGTAAACGGTCCCTTGTCAACAACGGATAGATTCTCGCATTTACCCGGAATGGGTAGTAAAATTGGTATAGATAGCACACACAAGTTACCGGGGGAAGTTGAACCAAACCAGCTTTTATTTGTTCCTGAGTTACCTTATAATCTGGTTAAATTAATTGACGAAAAGTGGGCTAGTTTCGGCATAGACTAGTTAAACACATTATTACTACATCTTAATCGTCATTTCATGTATTTTTGCGTTAAGCAACCCTCTTAACTTAATAATGATTTAAATAATTGGTATATTCTATCTTTCGAGAAGTAATTAACTAGTATCTTATGTTGACTATTATAGGGGAAAAGGGTGTTATGCATGCTATGGCAAATTCTACAAAAATTCAGGAATTATTAGTAGCCGGAGTCAATGAAGCGCGGAACGGCAATAAGCAAGTAGCATTTTCCTATTTCAAGCAAGCTCTTACATTGGATCAACATAATGAAACAGCTTTGTTGTGGTGTGCTACTTTGACTAATGACCCATTTGAAGCTCGGAATTATCTCTTGGGAGTTTTACAGAACAACCCGCAACATCAGGTTGCCCGAACTTATTACGAAATGGCGCAAACGCGGTGTGATGAGTTGGATAACTTGTTAAGCGGTTCACGCCTGGTTCGTCAATGGCGCAATGAGCCAGATCCAAATTCTACAATCCCGCGCCTTGGTCAATATTGTATAGAGAAAACCTGGTTATCTGAAGTCCAACTTAAAGCAGCATTGCATTATCAAATATATCTTAGGGAGCATGGACACAGGGAGAGATTGGGGGATATTTTGGTTTCTTTTGGTTACATTGATAAAAAGCAACTTAAGCAAGCCCTTGACCATTTAAATACGGAGTATAATAACCGCTTTATGGATTAAGAATGGTTTCTAAAAGCTTTTTATATGGAAACCCCGGCTAATCTCCGGGGTTTTAAAATGCCCTTTGACCCCGTTAGTCTTAAAATCCGGTTGCATGGGTAGGGGAAAGCTGCTATAATCCGGTGGATAATTTTTCAGGAGAAATTAATGGCTACTAGACTTTTGGCAGATTCTGTTAAGAAACGAACCAAGCTAATACTTCTGGTAGCGGCGCTGCTGGGAGTATGTTTTTTTGCTCTTATGGTGCCTGCTGCCAAGGCTGAACCAAAACTAATTAAGACCTCACCTGAAGCCAAAGCTTACCTTGAGTATAATAATTCACCGGTAAGAGTGACGCTTACTTTTAGTGAGAAGTTGAAGGCGGATACCAGCAATTTTACGATTCAACGCGAAGATGGCGTTGATAAAAATGTAATTATCAGCCCTAAAGTTAACCCTGATAACCCTACTGAGATGTTCGCGGATTTGCCCACACGTCATGAACTCGGATCTGACCGCTATACGGTTACTTATACGGTTGTTTCTGAGTCAGATAATTCGGTTGCGGCAGGCTCTTCCGAATTCTTTATTCTTCCACAGGGAAAAAGCGTTTTTGATGTAGGCTATCTTTTCACCACCCCAAGCTCTGCTTTTACCAGCGATTGGAAGGGCTATAGTTATCCGCCACTTGGTACGATTTACTTCTTTATTGCTTTGCTAGGTACAGTTGTATCTAACTTTTTTTATTTCTATGGTCGTTACCAATTTTTTAGTAAAAACCGTTTGGTGTTTACCGTTGTATCGCAAGCAAGCAAAAATCTGGCGATAATAACCAGCCTAGCTTTTGTATTTTTCTTGTGCCGTATCGCAATTTTGCAACCATTCAATGCCCGTGTGTTCCTATATGCGATTGCGATTTATTTCCTTTTCCTGATTGTTCGCGGGGTCATTTATATGTCGCGAAAATTCCCCAAGGCGCGTGCTGAATGGGAAGCTTTGCAATTGAAAAATAAACCCAAGAAGGTAGCAACGCCTGTTGCAGTAACTTCAAGCGCGAGTGTAGATGCGGGTAGCAATTCTTCCAATGGAGACGAAGTTAACACTACCAGTGCTGAAGAAAAGCCTCGTGGGCTTTCCAAGCGTGGGGAGAAACGTCGCGCCAAGAAGAAATAGAAGTTAGCATTTGAATTCTAATCAACCTCCCCGCTTAATCTAAGGCAGGGAGGTTTTTATTTATGAGTTACTTTTTGAAGAAATCTTCTCGTTTGGTGAAGAACTTAGCGGCTGTATCTATTAACTTACCGGGTACTACCGTAAATTGGTCGCGTACAACTCTTGCCGGGTCAAGGTTTTGGCGAGATTGCTCATCGCGGATTGCGCTGAATTGGACTATTACCCCAAAATTCCAAGCTATAAAGAGTACGCCCAATCCAACCACTACCCAACGAGCCAATAAACGGCGGTGTTCTGTTAGCCACCAACCCAAATAGCCTATTCCCACGATATATACTAGACTTACCCCCACCATTCGGCGTGCGCCGTAAGAGCCTGCCATCGTCCAAGTCAGGAAGGAAGCAGAAATATAAAGTTCGGCAAGCCAAGCAGCAAACAGCAATATACTTATAAGGCGCAATTTGCGGTTGAACCACATCATTATAATGCCAGCCATAGAGGGAATTAGTACAGGCGACCACAAAAACATCCCGTGATTGGGGTCAATCATCAAGCCTAGCAATTGGGGGTTTAGAAAACGGAGTTTGTTGCCAACTATAGTGCTAGGGCTTGGATGCCCATTGAGGAATTGGTAAGTTAGCAATTGGGGGATAATTCCAACTATTAATCCGGCTACCAGTAGCAAATTACCACCGAATAAGCGGCGCACCTCGCTCCAATTACGTTCCCGCAGCGAGACACGGTAACTGAGTAATGCCTCAATCGCTACTACTACCATAACCGTACCGTCTTGCTCGCGAACCATTGTCATTAGTGCGCCAAGCACGCCCAGCGCAAACCATGCCTTAAGGCTGCGCTTTCCGGGTACAAAACGTCCGGTTTCTTCTAGTTTCCAGCCTCGTGTTCGATGCCATACAAAAACCCATAGCGAAATTGTAAAAAGGGAATTGGCATGTGACATCGGAGGGGTTATAGACATGTAAAAAATCAGAGGTGAGGCGAGCCAAATGATTATACAGCCAAATGCTGCCCAGAAACGGGATAAAAACTCGCGTGCTAATAGATAGCACATTATGATTCCGGCAAAACCGTAAAGCAGAGAGGCGAAAGTTACCGAGAAGATATAAAAAGGCGAATAGCCGTTAGGGTTAAAGGCTTTTATGCCCATAGCGTTTCCCAATGAGCTAATACCATGCGCTGTCAGGTAAAATGGCGACCACAATAGGGCTGAGCCAATTGGCGCAACATTTATTGGTAAGTTATTCTCGTTCTTCTTGTCCAGCAGGTCTTTCTTGAAACCCTCATATTTCTTCGGATTTATGCTAATGAAATATTCGTATTCGTTGGTAAAATCCAGATTGAAGTCGAATACGACGGAGTGCAAGTATGAGAAATACTGGATTTCATCGCTGGCATAGATACGCGGAGTGTATAAGGGTAGCGTGAGGATAAAGACAAGGCATAAAGCCAGTATCCCTTTATCAGCACGCTGGTAGAGTTTTTTTACCCTTGAAACGTTTTTGTTAGTCGTAGGTTGTGAATTAATATCCGCTTTGCTCATCCGAGTTGCTGGTTTCCTTTATATGCTATAGCCGCAATACCCCCCCCTATAACTGGGGGATAGGGTATATTGAGCGACCAACCCAACTTGCGGATACTGCGTGACCACATCGGTTTCATGCCGCTACGCCACTTAACTTTGCTGAAACCTGCATCTTGCAAAAGGCGCACAACTTGGGGTGGAGTCATAAGATTAATGTGGGTAGGGTCTTGGTATCCAATCCATACTTTCCCACGCGCTTTAGCTAAGAAGCGGCGCATATCCCATAGATTCGGAGTGGTGACAATCAGACAACCGCCGGGCAGCAATGCTTGATAGCAATCTGACAGCAATTTTGCCGGATTGTGTAGATGTTCTACCACTTCGCTGACAAGTACCACGTTGAAAGAATTGGAGGCGAAAGGCAAGCCATGTTCAAGATTTGCGACTACCAACCGGGCTTGCGGAGCGCGTTTGCGGGCTTCTAGTAACGGGTATAGTACCAAATCGCTGCCGGTTACGCTAAAGCCCAAACGCTGAAGATAGCCAAGCGCGGGACCCGCTCCACATCCGGCATCCAGAAAACGAAGATGCGTACTTGCTCCGATTCCGGCGTAGTGTAGCAAACGTCCGTACTGTACTTCGGCTTTTTCTTCCGATTTGCTAATTTGCCCTGAAAAATATTCTTCGTTATAACGTGTTTCCAAAATGTCAGCCCTGAATTTCCACTGCAAAATCCAATATAGCGCGGGCGCGGTTGGTATAGGTATAAGCCTGTACCTTCAATCTGCCCTTTTCTCCTGCCTTGTTAGTCTCCACGGGGTTACAGTAAGCCCTGCCTAATGTTTCTTTCATTGCGGTAATGTCCCCTCGCTTGAAATAAAGAGCCTCATCCTGACCTAGAATTTCTAGCAAGGCGGGTATTTCCGGCAGCATTACGGGTCGCCCTACCGCTGCGTATTCAAACATTTTGAGCGGCGAAGCGGTAATATCGGTTACGGTGTCGGGAATTGCTAACAAAGAAGCGGCATTCAAGTATAAATTCACTCTGTCCGGCGAGATTTGCCCAACACATTTTACTCGCTCTGTTATTTCCAATTTTGCCGCCAGCGCCTTCATTTCTTCTTGCTCGAAAGGACGACCACCTACCAGATAAAGATAAGCATTGGCGTTTTTTTCCTGAACAAATCGGCTGAAAGCTTCGAGCAATTTATCAAGGCTTCGATAGGCAAAAGTAAGACCGCTATATACAATGATAAAGGCATCGAGAGGTATTTCCAGTTTTTTGCGGCATTCTTGCTGAGCTTGTGAGCGATACACGCTGTCATCATAGGCATCGGGGATAACCGCGAAAGCCCTGTTTTTAGGACGATAGCCTTGTGCAGCAGCATAATCCACAAATGCATGTGTTAGTGAAACTACTCCATCGGCTTTTCCCATTACGGTACTATCTACCTTATGCAACCAGCCTTCAAGAATTTTAGCGCGGCTAGGGTTGCGCTGTTCAAGGTCGTGTGCCTCGTAAATTATTTTTGCGCCGAGTAACTTATGCCAATAGCGTACTAGAAAATAGGTAACGATAACGTCTCGCGAATAAATAATTTTGTAGCCTTGCCCTGAAAGACGTTTAACTAATAGCCAGAAGCCTACCAGAAGTGCAAAGAAAGCTCGCTCGGCGTAGCTCCACGGGAGCTTCTTTACGAGCGGAAAATTGCTGAAATAATTAAAGGGTACTCGCGGCAAGTGCTTTGCCCTGACTTCAAGGTCGGCGAAGCGACTGGCGCGAGAGAACAAGCGGGGAATTAGAACCTCCGCATTTCGATTCAGGTGTTTAAGTTCGCGACAGGTGGTATAGGTTTGGATGGCATTTGCCGATTTCAAAGTTAGGCTGGAAGGATAAGCCACGTAGCAAAGCCGAACGTTAGATTTTTTCTTTTTGGAGGGATTGAGAAGTTGATTATAAAACTCTAGCAAACGTTCTCCGGTGCGGGCGGAACTATATTGAGCCGCAAATGCAGGTCCTCGCTTTCCCATTTCATCTAGCCTTGGCAATGCTTTGAGAATGCCTTCTGCCAATGCTTCTGCGCTGAAGGGGTCAATGCTGATAGCTGCGCCCGCGCTGGAGGCGTACAAGGCTACCCCACTGGTGCGCGTGACTACTGAGGGAGTGCCAACCGCTGCCGCTTCCATTACCACTTTATTGAGGGCTTCTAGCAAGGAAGGCACCACAACTAGGTCTGCTCCAGCCAGATAATCTTGCGAAAGGCTAAATTCTATTCTTCCGGTAAAAACCACATCTTCCTTTGCGCCCACTTTGTCTGCTAAATCTTCTAGGTAACGGCGATAATCGCCAAAGCGTGGCGTAATACGGCTAGGACCACATACTAGCAAATTAATATCACCGTAGCGGCGGCGAATTTCAGGCATGGCTTTAATCAGCCAGTCAATACCCTTAACCGGATGCAAACGCCCGTAAGAAATCAGGATAGGACCGGGATTTAAGCCATAACGTTCTCGAAGCTCTTGCTGTTTGCGCTTTTTGTTTTCTGCCAAATCCAAATCGGGGGGAGGAAATACATTGTCGCTGACATTGACCAAAATAACAGCCATTTTGTCCGGGTCTGCGCCCAATTGCAAGGCGTAGGCTTCGTTTACCTCAGACACCGCGCAAATACCCAGCGCCCGCCGGAAAGTGAACCGCGCCAGCATCCGCGGTATGAAATAACGAGCGTAACCGTAATCATATTCGGGTAGGCGCGTTACGTCTGCTCCTTGCAAATGTACCATGAAAGGTATTTTGACTAATAGTGAGCTAATAGCGATAACTGTACCTAGCGGGAAAGCCGCTTCGACTTGAATGAAGTCGTAGTTTCGGCGATGCTTCCAGAGAAAAGCAATATATCCCCAAAGCAGTTCCAGAAAGAAGGCGTAACGGATAGTTTTGCCACAAAGCCAGCGCAAGCCTCGTCTCAGCAAAGTACGCTTAAAACTGATAGCATGCACCGTCACTTCGTCCGCTTCGTAATCGAAGGCTTTAGCTCCTACTTCACCGTTGCCGCTATAATCCGCGAGGCTGAACACATCTACTTTATGCCCATTCTGGCGGAAGTGCCTGATAACTTCGCTGTGTACTTCGCTTGCCATTACCTGCGGTCCATATGACCCTATGGCGTATAAAATTCTCATCGGGAGTTTACTGCACCTGAAGATTCGGCGCCTGTGCCGGGCTTTTTACAAACCTCAGTATAAAGTTTTTCAAGTTGCTGTATTATCTGGGGAGTAAAGTATTTCTTTACCGCTGTTTTGCCATTTTCGGACAATTTGTGACGCAGGAACGGATTTTCCAATGCGTGGTTAATTGTGCTGGCAAGGCTGGCAGCGTTGTCGTAATCGAACAATAGCCCGTTTACCCCTTCGGTTATAATCTCATCAATAACCGGAATACGGGTACTGATTACCGGGCAACCTGCGCTCATAGATTCTAGCAGAGGGATACCGAATCCCTCATAGCGGGTAGGTAGCACATATAAATCGCTGCTGAGGAACAGGGCGGCTTTTTCTTCTTCGCTCAGGTGGGTGGGTAGTTGGATGTAACCGCGCATACCAGCTTCATCCACAATGTTCAGCAGGTCGTCTCGATGGATGGGACTGTGTCCGGCAAAAATGAAACGTGCTTGTGGGTATTTCTGAATAATCGCAGGGATAGCTTTTGCCAGCAGGTCAAACCCTTTGCGATATTTTAGCTGTCCTAGAAAGAAAATCCTCAGTTCATCGTGCGATTTGGGCGCAGGCTTGATTCCCTCTAGCCAATCTGAGTCTTGCGCGATTGGAATAACTGCGGTGCGTTCCGGCCTGACTCCTAGTTTTATCAATACCTCTCGCTCATGTTCAGATAGCGCCACTACTTTTTTTGCTTGGAGGATGGGGGCATGCCATAGGTAATTTTTGATGGCGCGTTTGGGTCTGAAGCGGTGTAGCAGCGTTTTGAATAGCTGCGGCAGCGTCGTAATTATTTCATCATACTTTGGGGGGGTTTCTAGCGGTCTATCGCGGTCATCCACCAGGTAGGGGTCGTGCAGCATTCCAAAAGGACTTAGCACTACCGGGATACCGAGCAGACGGCAGATAAGCGTTGCCAAATAGTTGAATTGATTGCTGTGATGGAAAAGATGTACTACGTCTGGGCGGGGGTCCCGTAGCAAATATTTGATAAGGTCAAGTGAAAACCACTGGCGATGTGTGAGGCGTTTGACCTTAACTCCGTCTATTACTTCGCGTTTTTCCTTGTTCCAACTCTGCGTGCCGAGATAAACATAGGCATGCACTTCATGTCCAGCTTTTACCAACGCACGCGCATAGACCCGTTCGGGCCAGCTTACGAATTCTCTGGTAATGCCGTTTGTGGTGATAATCAAAATCCTCAAGCGTAGTCACCATCCAGTTATAAGTCTTTTAGGTTTGAAGTCTAAGTTTATATCAAGTGGCAGGGTTTGACAAGAAAGGTTAGCTAGGGGCGAAAAATAATCAGCTACCACTACAAGTTGTAGAAAGCTTGATTTATCAGGTTACTTAAAGTCTCACCGGGATTAATGCGATCTAGATTTTTTAGGTTCATCAAGGAGCGATTGATAGTGGCGACTACTTGCCCGTTAGGTGCATTCAAGCCCTGTATTTGCAGGATTCGCTTGATAACTAACTGGCGGTTAAAGAGCGCATAACTAGCGGTGGTTGTGGCAAGTGTATTCAAGATGGCACGGGCTTGCTCTTCTGTGCCACACTGCCGCGCTAACCAAGCTCGCAATTGCTTACCATCCCGGTCATCCAGATAGTGATTGACCAGATAAGAAATTCCGATTACGTCTCCCACGCCGCTTATGATTTTCCAACGCTCCAGAAAGGGAAGCTTTCCAAAACCGGGTAGTTCCATCAATTGCAGTAATAATTGTTGGCTGGTGTAATGTGGTTCGTAGGGGAAGTCGCGGATTCCGTACTCAGATTCTGCCATAATCGCTACCAGTTCGCGCAATATTTCATCGGCGCGATTGTAATTGCCATCCCGGTAGTGGATTTCGTGCGCTACTTCGTGTATTACCAGATTATAGGTTTCTTCTTCCGGCAACAGACCTAGACCAACATAAGAGCCGACGCTGCGGTTGAAAGCGCCGTAATGTTCGCCACGCAAATAGCGGTTCATAAACTGTTCTTCGCCGAAGTGCAGGCGATTTTGAATCAAGTCAGGAGGGCATTCAATTTGCCATAATTCCCTTATACGATGGCGAGTGGCGTTGATTATGTTGGTAAAATTGTAAACATAGCCGTTCACCTCCAACATATAGCCGGATAGGTCATTGAATTCGAGGGTTTTATAGTTTCCTTTTTGAACCAGCCCCAACCTCATGAATTACCTCTCTTTGTACAACTAAAGGGCATGAACAATAAATCGAGAGTTATGTTACCCAATTTGTGCCAATTATAAGACCCGCATTGGCGGTTTAAAGTAGGCAATACTACTAAAAGAAATGGAGTCATCTTTTGCACAGCTTACTTTTATCCGAAGCAGCGGAAACGCACAACCGGTTTGCGAGCGGCGGTGGTTTCATCCAGACGCAGCACCGGGGTGTTGTGTGGCGCATTCTTGACCAAATCCGGCTCGTTCTCTACTTCTTGTGCAATTTTAAGCATATCGTCAGCAAACTGATCAAGGGTGGTTTTACTCTCGGTTTCGGTTGGCTCAATCATTATAGATTCTTCCACGATTAGCGGGAAGTAGATGGTGGGGGCATGGTAGCCATAATCCAGCAGACGCTTTGCCATATCCAGCGTTTTAACGCCTTTCGCCTTTTGCCGTCGTCCGCTTAACACAAATTCATGCATGCAGGTGCGGTTGTAGGGTAGGTCAAAGGCATCTTTGAGTTTGTGCATCAGGTAGTTAGCGTTTAGCACTGCGTTTTCGCTGGCATATCGCAGACCATCACCCCCATGTACCTTTATGTAGGTAAGGGCGCGAACATGCATCCCAAAGTTACCCCAAAAGGAGCGAACTTTACCGATAGATTCAGGTAAATGCTTGAAATAATAACGAGCTTCGCCATTTTCGCCAAGTTCTTTTTCCACTACAGGTTCTGGCAAGTAAGCGGCAAGTTGCGTTTTCACACAAACGGGTCCACTACCGGGTCCACCGCCACCATGGGGGGTGCTGAAGGTTTTGTGAAGGTTAATGTGCATTACATCGAACCCAATGTCGCCCGGTCTGGCGATACCCATTATTGCATTGAAGTTCGCGCCATCTCCATACATTAAACCGCCTGCTCGATGTACTATTTCGCAGACTTCCATCAAATTTTCGTCAAATAGTCCTAGCGTATTTGGGTTGGTGAGCATTAGCCCAGCAATATCAGGTCCCGCCATCTGGCGTAAATGCGCTAAATCTACATTTCCCCGACTATCCGACTTAATGGTAATAACCTGATACCCACAGATGGCGGCGGTTGCCGGGTTAGTCCCGTGTGCAGAATCGGGAACCAGAATTTTGGTACGTGCTTTGTCGCCACGCGCCAAATGGTAAGCGCGGATACAAAGCACTCCAACCAACTCACCTTGCGCTCCTGCGGCAGGTTGTAGTGAGACTGCATCAAACCCGGAAACTTCCGCCAGCGCACTTTGCAAATCGTATTGTACCTGAAGTGCGCCCTGTACCGTATCTTCACTTTGCAAGGGGTGTACCTCGAAGAAACCGGGCAACCGCGCTATATCCTCGTTTAATTTGGGGTTGTACTTCATGGTACAGCTACCTAAAGGATAAAAGCCCCCATCTATGGAATAATTAAAGCGGGATAGATGGGTAAAGTGACGCACCATATCCAATTCGGCTACTTCGGGCAAACCGATTTTATCTGGATCCCGCAGAAGTGAAGCATCTGGTAAAGTGGTGGTGGGTACATCTAGTTCGGGCAGCGAATAGGCTTTGCGTCCGGGTGTGCTGATTTCGTAGATTAGCGGCTCAAGGGCAGCGGTCATAGTAGGTAAAATCTCCTTCAAAAGCAATTATCGGGATTTTCGCAGATTGCGATAATTATAACATAAATCAATTGTGTTCAAGTTCAAATATTTAGGGCTTTTGCTTTAGGCAAGGGATTTGAGCAAATTGCTTCTATTATTCTAGGTTCTTTTTGCTGTTCCAAGCAAAATTCAAATATTTAATTGGCAATCGAGCGCCTTTTTGATACAATATATCAAAATCGTTTTTGAATGTATTGCTTTTGTTAGAGTAGCTGAAAATGTCCGATAAATTGCCTAAAAACTTATCAAATTTCCCCGATCTGAGCAGCATTTCGCTCGGTCAGGATTGCGGACCCGAATGCCACGAAGAGGGACATAATCCCTTGCTTGAGATTAAGGATTTGTCAGTGTCTTATGGGCAAAACACCGTTCTTTCGGAGGTTAGTTTCGAGCTTGGCAGCGGGCAATTGGTAGGTATAATAGGTCCTAATGGAGCGGGCAAAAGCACTCTGATTAAAAGCATTCTGGGTTTAACCCCCTATCGCGGACGGGTAATGGTTAATGGTCTTCCGGCAAAACAGGCGCGTTTGAAACTGGCTTATGTACCTCAGAAAGAGGAAGTTCGCTGGGATTATCCGGTTACTGTGGAAGATGTAGTTATGATGGGGCGTTATCGCCGTATCGGCTGGGTGCGTGGTCCCCGTAAAGATGACCACGTAGTGGTTGAGGAGGCGTTGGAGTTGGTGGACATGTTGCCACTGAAGCAGCGGCAAATCAGCCAACTCTCCGGTGGGCAGCAGCAGCGTGTATTTGTGGCGCGGGCGCTGGCACAGCAGGGCGAGATTATTTTGCTGGATGAGCCACTAACCGGAGTTGATACTACAAGTCAAGAAGTGATTATTAATATAATCAAGCACCAACGGAAGCATGGAAAACTCATTCTGATGGCAACCCATGATTTAAACGCGGCTGCTCGTGAATGTGATAATATCGCTTGTATCAATCGCGGCTTGGTTGCGCTTGGTACTTCGCGGCAGGTTTTTACGCCTGAAATTTTGGCTCGCACCTATGGTGGGCGGGCTGTTTCTTTGCAAGGCGAATCTTCAACTTTTATCCTCGACTAAAATTCTGACTAGAAATCTACAACAATGAAATCTGAACAAGCTATTGAATTTTCGTTTAATAACCGGAAGCAATTAGAAGAAAGTGACCGGGCAGCCTGTTACCATTGCTGCAAAATATTCGACCCCTCTGAAATTCAGGTTTGGTTTGATGGAGGCTTTACCGCAATTTGCCCTTATTGTGGGATAGATGCGGTGCTTGCTTCCAAAGCGGGCTTCCAGTTTACTGATAAGGTTTTAGGTGAGCTTCGAAAGAAGTGGTTTTGAGTTATTTGAAAACATATAGAATTACGATTGATGTAATACCCCACAGGAAAATATCAATAAGTAGCGGATAATCTTTCAGCAGGGTTTCTTCAGGGCTGCCCCCTTCATCTCTCCGGTATACCAGATATAGGTAGCGGAAAATAGCGTATAGCACAAAAGGAATGGTGAGGGGCATCAAATTATTTTTGGGCAAGTTCGGCGCGGTTATGGTATAAAGCGAGTAAGCGATTACCACCGAGCTTGTCACCACCGAAATCATTTCTTGCACCAACTCCGAAGTGTACTCCTTGAGAATGCGGCGATGGTCGGTTGCTCCCTCTGCCAGTAGTACCAATTCATGCCGCCGCTTCGACAACCCCAAAAAGAGTGAGAGCAGCATAGTACAAACCAATAACCACACCGACACATTTACCTCAATTACAAATGCGCCGCCAACCGCTCGTAGCACAAACCCGGAGGAAATGGTAAATACATCTATAATCACTATATTTTTCAGGTAGAAGCTATAGGCAATCTGGATAATGAAGTACGCGCTGATTACTACCCCGAATTTCCACGAAAGCAGAAGACTGATGGGAATGGTAATAGCTACCAGCAATATCATTGCTAGAAACGCTACTCGTGGTTTTAATTTGCCAGAAGGCAGGGGACGAAAGCGTTTCTTGGGGTGCTGGCGATCTTTCTCGATGTCCACCAAATCATTTAGCAAATAAACCGCGCTGCTTATACCACAGAAAAGAATAAAAGCAATAAAGGCTTTTAACAAATAATTGTATTGGAACAAGTGGTTATCAAATACGACACCGGCAAAGACAATGGCATTTTTGGGCCATTGCTTGGGTCTCATAGCTAGAATCAGGTATTTTATGGTGGACAAATCTCGAAAATCCCTTTCTTCAAAAGAGAATAGTTCAAACCTTCTTGAAGGTTGGCAGCTAAACCATCAAGGATGATACCCAATTAGTAGCAGTGCGTCAAACTTGTGTAAGAGTTATATTAGAGTTAGCACTCTACCACTTCAATTGCTAAAATCGTTGAAAAATGAAGAAAAATGAAGAATAATATAGCTAATAAGCTCAAAAATAATTATGTAAATGCTTGTAATTACTGCTAAGCATTCTTGCGTGGTACGGTCAAGTGGAATAACATAGCACAGGAATTAGCACTCGCAACAAGTGAGCGCTAATAAGGAATATAATACAAATGTCTAATGAGTCGAAACCCGGTAACTTGCCGGGTGAACTAAAGACAAAATTTTAAGGAGGTAATACTCAAATGGCAGTCACTCTCAAACCGTTGGGCGACCGTGTTGTGATCGAACCAACTCCCAAAGAAGAAGTGACCAAGAGTGGTATCGTTTTACCAGATACCGCCAAAGAAAAACCCCAAGAAGGCACAATAGTTGCAGTTGGTGCTGGTCGTTTGAACGATAAGGGCGAGCGGGTAGCTCTGGACGTTAAGACTGGTGATAAGGTGTTATACGCCAAGTATGCCGGTACTGAGTTCAAGCATGAAGGTAAGGAATATCTGATTCTTGGCGAGAAAGATATTCTCGCAATAATCGTAGCATAAGTTTTTATTTAATTGTATCTGTATTAGTAAATAAATAAGGAGAATAAAAATGCCGAAACAGCTGCAGAATGCAGATGAGGCGCGCCAATCGCTTAAACGCGGTGTGGACATTCTGGCGAATGCGGTAAAGACTACCCTTGGTCCTAAGGGTCGTAACGTAGCTCTGGACAAAAAGTTCGGCGCCCCTACCGTCACCCATGATGGTGTAACTGTTGCTAAAGAAATCGAACTCAAAGATCCTTTTGAAAATATGGGTGCGCAACTTCTAAAGGAAGCCGCTACCAAAACCAATGATGTTGCCGGTGACGGCACCACCACTGCAACCGTGTTGGCTCAAGCCATCGTACATGAAGGTCTACGCAACGTGGCTGCCGGTGCAAACCCAATGCAGCTTAAAAAAGGCATTGACCTTGGTACCAATGCAATTGTAGAAAAACTCAAGAGCTATAGCCGTGAAGTAAGCACTCGCGCTCAGGTAGCTCAGGTTGCCACTATATCTGCGGCTGATGCCGAAATTGGCGAACTGATTGCCGATGTTATGGAGAAGGTCGGCAAGGACGGTGTTATCACCGTTGAAGAGAGCCGTGGTCGTGAATACGAAAAAGAATATACCGAAGGTATGCAAATTGACCGCGGTTATATCAGCGCGTACTTCGTTTCTAACTCGGAGCGAATGGAAGCCGTACTGGATGACCCGTTAATTCTCATCACCGATAAGAAGATTTCCGCTATTTCCGAAGTGCTGCCCATCCTTGAAAAGGCTTTGAGCGTAACCAAGAATTTCTTGATTCTTGCTGAGGATGTGGACGGTGAGGCGTTGGCGACTTTGGTGGTGAACAAACTGCGCGGTACTTTGAACGTGCTGGCAGTTAAAGCCCCCGGTTTTGGAGATCGCCGCAAGGAAATGCTTCGCGATATTGCTATCCTAACTGGTGGTCAGGTTATCAGCGAAGAACTCGGTCGCAAACTTGACTCCGCTACTCTGCAAGATTTGGGTAAAGCTCGCCGCGTAGTGTCCACCAAAGATGATACCACTATCATTGAAGGTCATGGCGATGAGAAAGACATCAAAGCTCGCGTAGATCAAATTAAAGCCCAGATTGAAACCACCACCAGCGACTTTGATCGTGAGAAGTTGCAGGAACGGTTGGCTAAATTGGCGGGTGGCGTGGCTGTAATCCGTGTAGGCGCCAGCACTGAAACCGAACTGAAAGAGAAGAAGCACCGAGTTGAGGATGCCTTGAGCGCGACCCGTGCTGCGGTTGAAGAAGGCTTCGTACCGGGCGGTGGCGTGGCTTTGATAAACTCTATCAGCGCCCTTGAGGACGTGAAGGCAACCGGTGATATATTGACGGGCGTGAACATTCTGCGCCGCGCTCTGACTGAGCCTTTGCGCCAAATCGCGGTAAACGCTGGTCAGGATGGTTCAGTAGTTCTCCAGACTGTACAGCGCCTCTCCGCCGAGCAGAAAAACCCTCATCTTGGTTATGATGTGATTAGCGGTGAATATGTGGACTTGATTGAAAAAGGTATTATCGAGGCTGTAAAGGTAACTCGCAGCGCTCTTGAAAATGCCGCTTCAATTGCTGGTATGATACTCACCACTGAAGCTCTTATCACTGATTTGCCGGAAGAAAAATCGTCCGCTCCTGCGATGCCGGGCGGTGGTATGGATTACTAAAAGAGCTTTAACCGCTCTCCCTCTCCTGAGAAATTCAGGAGAGGGTTTTTTATTGCGGTGCTATTTAAGAGGTATAGACGTTTGTAATACCGCCATCCGCAACAAGCGTTTGCCCGGTAATATAATTAGAAGCGGAAGATGCCAGAAATAAGGCTACTCCTGCTATGTCTTCGGTGTCGCCGATACGTCCGGCAGGGGTTTGAGAAACCATTTTGCTGGCAAGCTCTTCATTTTTCCAAAGTACGCTACTCATCTTAGTTTTGATAAAGCCGGGCGCGATTGCATTTACCTGTATATTTGATGCGCCCAGTTCATTGCCAAGTGTCATAGTCATATGAATAACCCCTGCTTTAGTAATCCCATACAAACCTTGCCATGTGAGAGAATGCAAACCTGCGATTGAAGCTACATTAATTATTTTACCGCCCCCACGCTTTTGCATTGAAGGAACGGAGGCTTTAATTGCCCAGAAATAGCCCTGCAAATTGACCTGAATAGTTTTTTCCCAATGGCTGTCTTCGCTTTCAAGCAAGGGTCCATAATGTGGGTTAGTGGCAGCGTTATTTACTAAAATATCTATTCCGCCAAAGGTTTCTATAGTCTTATTTATAAGAGCATATACCTGTTCTTTATTGCTGGTGTTAGTGGGAACAATCAACGCTTTTCGCCCCAATGCCTCGATGGTGGCGGCAGTTTCATCTAAACCTTCTGTTTTGCGGGAGGCAATTACTAGGTCTGCTCCAGCTTTTGCCAATCTTACTGCAATTGCTTCCCCGATACCGCGAGATGCGCCCGTTACTATCGCTACTTTGCCCGACAAATCAAAACCGCTATCGCTCATCTGGTTACTCCTCTCCAAATTTTATAAGGCTGAAAATATAAGGGGTATTATACCAAGATTTGAGCAACTGACAGCTTAAGCCGGGAATATCTGGAAAATAGCGCAATTCGCAGTTGACTCTTTAAGGTCAACTATGCTATAACTTGTGTAATAGCTAAGGATACTGCTTTTAATCGGTCATTTTTCGGTCCTCTCGGTCTTTCCAAAATTCGGTCCACTTTTCGGGTTCCAAATCGGGTTATTTATTATTGTATTACCCTAGTATAACGGGACCTGCTCTCCAAAAATAATTAATTCCCAAGGGACAAAGGCACATTAACAACTCGTTTGCATAAACTTCATAGAACATACGTACTAATCCGAGAACTGCTCAGGGTTTTAATTTGACCTGCTAATCTTACAAATTTGTAAACTTACTGAGTCAAATATAAAAACCCTTGTAATGTATGGAATATTATGTATAATTAACTGAAGTAGTGGTGATTTGAGGCATTAAGTGGTGATTTGTGGGGACAATTACTACTTAAACCACTCTGAATCCGTAAGTTTGCGTGTAAAAGAGAGCCTATTTCGGGAGTAAGGCTGTGTTTTTTGGTAGCTACGAACATAATGTAGATATCAAGGGTCGGCTTGCCGTTCCTATCAAGTTCCGGAATTCACTAGAAGCCGGGATGTTTATTACTCGCTCCGTAGATAAATGCCTCGCACTTTACACCGATGTAGAGTTTCAGAAACTTGCCTCCGAGTATGAAGCCCTTCCCACTACCGATCCAGATGCACGCGCCTTACAGCGCAATTTCTTTTCCGGCGCATCCCCATGCGAATTTGATAAGCAGGGGCGTATTACCGTTCCACAGGAATTACGCAAATATGCCGCCATTGAAGGCGAAGATGAAACGGTAATGGTAATCGGTGTGAATAACCGAATTGAAATCTGGAATAAAGAACGCTGGGAGCATGAGCAGGAAGTGGTAGAGGAGAAAGGCAGCGAAATGGCGGCACGTATGGGCAACCTACAACTGGTGTAATGATGAACCAGCCTTTAGGCAACTATCCTCATTTTTCGGTACTGTGGCGTGAATCGCTGGAGGCTCTAAATCTAAGAGTAGGCGGTCGCTACGTAGATGGCACATTGGGCGCAGGTGGTCATGCTTTTGGAATATTGGAAAGAATCGCCCCTGACGGTCAGCTTTTAGGACTAGACGTTGATTCCATAGCTTTGGATATTGCTCGGAAAAGGCTAGAATCTTTCGGCGATAACGCAAAACTGGTTCAAAGTAATTTTTCTGGAATGGCGCAGATAGCCCGCGAATTGAATTTTTCGCCAGTGCAGGGCGTTCTGCTGGATTTAGGGGTCAGTTCTATGCAACTGGATAACCCCGAACGCGGATTTTCCTTTCAAGGGGATGGCCCTCTTGATATGAGGCTAGGAAAAACTCAGGGAGATTTGACTGCCGCTCGAATTGTAAATGAATGGCGCGAAGAAGATTTGATAAAAATCTTTTTCGAGGTTGGGGAAGAACCTCAAGCCCGCCGTTTTGCCAGAGCAATTGTTGAGACACGCCAACACGCTCCATTTAAAACTACTTTGGAACTGGCACATTTACTTCAAAGAGTTTCGGGCGGTAGAAGCGTCGGGCGAGAAAAAAGACCGATTCACCCGGCTACCAGAGTATTTCAGGCATTGCGAATAACTGTTAATCGCGAACTGGAAAATCTTCGGTCAGGTTTGGAAGCGGCGGTGGAAATACTCGAAACGGGTGGAAGACTGGTGGTTATCACATTTCACTCGCTGGAAGATCGCATTGTAAAGCATTTTATTCGAGATGCTGCTAGTGAAAGAGAAAATTTACCGGGGGTTCCGGTTTATCTGGCGCAAGCCAAAATGCCAACGCTGAAAATTATCACCAAAAAACCAATGGAAGCTGGAACGGAAGAACAGGCTTCTAACCGGCGTAGCCGTAGCGCAAAACTGCGAATAGCAGAAAAAATATAGGGACTCTACCGGCATACTGAAAACTCATATAGATTTAAGCAATTCAGCTTGCTTGCAGGATTTGAGGATAGCATGCAAATTCCCATGGACGAACCGGGCGCACGCCCTTCAAACACCGGGTTCATAGGTACGGTAGCTGCTTTTAAGATGAAAGCTGCGCGTGAACAGCTAATTAAGCGAGCCAGAAATATGCAATTGGCGGTGCGATTTGCGCTGTTTGGGCTAATGCTTTCTGCTGCCGCTCTGATTTGCCTTAACCAAACCAGCATTATTGTTCAGCTTGGCTATGATATAGAGAGAATTACTGAACGGGAAGCGGTTTTAAACCAGCAAGCCGAAGCTATAAATGTTGACATTGGTAAACTCGTGAACTTGCGCCGTATTGAGCAGGAAGCGCGTGAAAAACTCCATATGACCGAAGCTACCAAATTTATTTATATGGATATTCCGGCAGCGTCACCCAGCGCGGTAGAGGGTTCTAATAAAAACCCACGCCTTTATCAGGTTAGTGATTGGTGGCGTATTTTAAGCCAAATGCTACCAAGCCGTTGGCACGATACTCTACCAGTAAGACTATAGCAGGAGATAGTGCCGTGAGTGATAAGCTTCGCTACCGTAATCGCACACCACTGAGATTTGACTTCCAGTCTCCAACCCTTGAGGTGCAGGAATTGCCCTCACCGGAGCCGGAGACTAAAAGGAAGTCTCTTCCGGTACGCAGGAAGAAGGGGGGTCTTTCTCCCTATATTCGCACGCGGATTGTCGCTGGGATAGTGATGCTGATGGCTTTTGCTCTGGTAATTAATCTTTATCGCTGGCAGGTGGTGCAATCCTCCACAACTTCGAGTATGGCTAAGGAATTGCATCTTCAAACCAGCGACATTTTGGCAAAGCGTGGCTTGATTTATGATACCAACGGTATGTTATTGGCGGGAAACTCGGCTGTTTATATAGTGTGGGGCATGCCGCTTGAAGTTAGCGGAGTAAAGCTCACTCAGAATCTGGATCAATTACAGAAACTATTGCCGGATGTACCTAGAGATAAGATAAGGTCAGCTCTGGTACTTAATAAAGAAGGCACAAATAAATGGAATATGATTGATTCTGAAGTAGATGCTAATATCGCCGAGCAAATTCGCTCTGCAAAGTTGGCTGGTATCTACCTGGAAGCAAAACCGCGCAGAGTCTATCCTAATGGTACGTTACTGGCGCATATATTGGGTTTTACTAACTTTAAGATGGAAGGGGCTTATGGGGTTGAGGGTTACTATAATAAGGATTTGAGCGGGCAGCCGGGTACAATCCTAGCAGAACGCGATGCTGATAAGAATCCGATTGCATTGGGTGTGCAACAGATAAGCCCGCCTGTTGAAGGTGCTGACCTGACTCTGACTATTGATAGCGCCATCCAGAGCAAGGTAGAGCATGAAACTCTGGCGGCTATGTTCCGTTGGAAAGCGACAGCTGCAAGCGCAATTGTGATGAACCCGCAAACGGGCGCAATTCTAGCGTGGGTTAGTTACCCGGACTTTGACCCAAACAATTTCAATAAGACTGATACAGCCCGTTTTCGTGACCCGAATGTTAGTGATGTTTACGAACCCGGCAGCACTTTCAAGATATTTACCACCGCTATCGGTATTGATACCGGGGCAGTGACTCCTGAAACAAATGCCGGAACCTTGCCGGGTTGCGTGATTAAATACGGTTATACAGTTTGTAATTACAACAGGGTTGGATACGACAATCAAACTGTTATAAAAACCATCCAACATTCCAGCAATGTTGGCGCAATGTGGATAGCGGAGAAATTTGGTCCAACAAAATATTATAATTACTTGCATAATTTTGGAGTTGGCGTTGCTACAGGGATTGACCTTTCCGGCGAGGTTGATGGCATTGTTCGCTGGCCAGAAAATAAAAGCTGGACAATGCTCGATTTCGATATGAATTCCTTTGGGCAAGCGGTAGCGGTAACACCTATACAACTGGTAACGGCTGTTTCAGCAGTTGCTAATGGCGGCAATTTGGTTAAACCCTATGTGGTTTCCAAAATATCTAGAGATGGCAAGGTAATCGAAGAGAAAAAACCGCAAGTAATAAGACAGGTAATATCGCCTGAAAGCTCTCGCTCTACCACTGGAGTGCTGGTTCAAGCGGTTACAGGTGGCGAAACGCGCCTTGTTGATGTTAAAGGCTATCGAATCGCTGGCAAAACCGGCACTGCCCAGATTGCGTTACCCACTGGCGGTTATAGCCCTGATATGTACATCGGCTCTACCGTTGCATATGCACCGGCAGACAATCCGCAATTTCTAGTATTGGTGCGGCTGGACAATATCAATACTTTTGGTTCCAATACGGCGGCGCCGGCGGTTCAAAATATTGTTGAATTTTTGTTGCATTATTACAACATACCACCGACTGAACCAATAACAACCGCCAACCAGAAACCTTAACCAGTTTCTGCTCCTTCTCCCGACAACCACCCGCCCGTAATAGGGCGGGATACATTTTATCCCGGTATTTTACCGGATTTAAAGATTATTTGTTAAAAGTAGTACCAAAGTCATGAAAAAGGGATTGACTAGAGCTTGAATCCGGGTAATAATTGGATGACAAATCCCATAGAAGCGATTTATCCCAAGATTGCACGGTCGTAGCTTATCTGTTAAAATCGGCAAGCCTTTTACTATTCACAAACAGGTTCATTTGAACCTCTTCGTTGTTTATGAGGATGCTGAATTAATAAATGAAAAAGCTACTCACATTGCTTGATTTGGTACGAGCTACGGGCGGCAAACTATATATGCCAGTACCGGGGTTGAATCAATTGGGCGGGAATCTATCTGACACTTATTTTATCGCCAACTATCCTGATACAAGCACTTTAACAAGCGAAAATTTGGCTTATTCTAAAGTTGTTTACGATAGCCGACAGGTAGTTCCCGGAGCGCTATTTGTAGCGTTATCCGGTGAAAACACCGATGGTCATAATTATATTGATGCTGCTATTACAGCAGGGGCTTCTACTTTACTGGTACGGAGTAATTGGTTGGATGCTCAGGAGAATTTGCCAGCAGTGCCTGTCGTAGCGGTAGCAGATACGCTCAAATCTTTCCAGCACCTAACTGCTGAATGGCGGGCGCAATATTCCAAGCTTAACGTAGTTGGAATCACCGGCAGCGTTGGTAAAACTAGCGCCAAAGAATTGGCTGTAGCTGTGCTTAACCAGCGATACCGCGTATTTAAATCGCCAAAAAGCTATAACAATGAATACAGTTTGATGCCGGTACTACTGGAATTGCAAGAGGAATATCAGCAAGCGGTTATTGAAATGGGTTGTGGCTGGGAATTTGGCGAATTAACTCGCGTTTGTGCCGTTGCAAAGCCCCATATTGGGGTTGAATTGGGTGTTAGCCATAGTCATGTTGGGCGAATGGGTAGCCTCGAAAACCTTGCCAAAAACAAAGCAGAGTTGGTGCAAAGCCTACCGCTGGACGGTTGGGCGGTTCTGAACGGAGATGACCCTCTTGTGAGGGCAATGGCAAGTCAAACTCAGGCTCAGGTTTTCTACTACGGGTTTGACCCTTCATTCGACCTATGGGCGAGTGAAATTCAAACCAATGGTTTAGAAGGTATTGCTTTTACTGCTAACTACAAAGGTTCAAAACGTTTTTTACAGTTACCATTTCCGGGTCGCCATAATGTGTACACTGCCTTGGCGGCTACTGCAATCGGGCTGTTGTGTGGGCTAAATTGGGATGAAATTGAACAAGGTTTGAAAGACACCAATGCCCAAATACGATTGTTGGTGAAACCTGGTCCGAACGGTTCAATCATAATTGATGATTGTTACAACGCCAGTGCTGTTTCTACAATAGCAGCTCTTGATTTACTGTCAGATATACGAACTCAAGGGCGCAAGATTGCGCTGTTGGGTGATATGCTCGAACTGGGCTATTACACCGAGGAGGCGCATCGTCTTGTAGGCAAGCGTGCCGCTCAAGTAGTGGATACACTGGCGCTAATAGGTGAGTTCTCTCGCTTTACCGCTGAAGAAGCGTTAAAAAGTGGGTTGGATAAAGCACAGGTTATTTTCGCAGAAACCAAACGCGAAGCTACTCAAATGTTACGGGACCTATTACAACAAAACGACTATTTGCTGGTAAAAGCCTCACGTGGGATAGCCCTTGAAGAGGTGATAGCCGGATTGTTAGAAGGTCATTCATGAATATGGTTAATGATTGGAGTTCGCAGGTTGGTTGGTTTCTCGGTATGCAGCAGTATGAGGTGATAGTAGGGCAAAGTAATCCGGGTAAGGGGCTTGAAACCCCTGTAATGATTATAGGCTTATTGTTGAGTGCGCTGGCATTTCTAGTTTCATGGGCAATTGGCAAGCCTTTGCTGGTGTGGCTCAAAGCTAAAAAAATTGGCAAGCGTATTCGGTTAGAAGGACCTGAGTCGCACATGGTAAAGAGCGGAACGCCAACCATGGGCGGGTTAATGATAATCGGCTCGATTTTAGTTGTTACGGTAATTTTCAACCTGCTACCTACCGGTAGGCTTTCGGTGTTACTCCCAATCGGGATGTTGATTGCTTGCGGAATACTCGGCGCAATTGATGACATGCTCAGTTTGGTCGGGCGTGAGGAAAGTAACGAACCCGTAGTGGGCGAAACTCGCTGGCAACGCCGTAAGCGAGAATGGTTGGCAAGGCGTGGCTTAACCGCTCGGTTTAAACTGGCTTGGCTGCTGTTTATGTCTTTGGTAGCGGCATTAATCCTATTTGGTCCGTTGGAATTGCAAAAGGTATATATCCCCTTCGTGCGCGAACCGCTATCGCTGGGTTGGGTGTATGTACCGATTGCAACCATCGTGATAGCCGGAATGGCAAATGCAGTTAACCTTACCGATGGGCTTGATACCCTTGCAGGCAGCACCAGCGCAACCGCTTTTGTGGCTTACGCAATTATCGGGTTCTTGCAGGAGCAGCCACAGGTAGTATTGCTTGGCTTCACCGCAGCGGGGGCTTGTCTGGGCTTTCTATGGTACAACGCTCATCCGGCGCAGGTCTTTATGGGTGATACGGGTTCGTTGACGCTGGGAGCGCTATTGGCGATTCTAGCTTTCCAGACTAACCAATGGCTATTGTTGCCTTTGATAGGTGGGATTTTCCTCTTAGAAATGGCATCGGTAGTTTTGCAGGTCGCTTATTTCAAATGGACAAACGGAAAACGCTTGTTCAAAATGGCTCCCTTACACCACCACTTTGAAAAAAGCGGTTGGTCTGAAACTCAGGTAACGATGCGGTTTTGGCTGTTTGGCTTGGTAATGGGGATGATAGGGGTAGCGTTGGCGCTATTGTGAAAATGGAACTTAAAGGCAAAAAAGCGCTGGTAATGGGCTTAGGATTACACGATGGAGGGCTAGGGGTCACGAAGTTTTTGGTGGCACAAGGCGCTGAAGTTACCGTTACCGATTTGCGTAGCCTTGAAGTGTTGCAACCAACTCTCGAAAGGTTAGAGGGACTGCCCATAAAGTATGTATTCGGTGAACACCGCGAAGAAGACTTTCGCAACGCCGAATTGGTTATAAGAAATCCGGCAGTTCCCCTCGAATCTTCCTATTTGAAGATAGCGCGAGAAGCCGGTGCCCAAATTGAGATGGAACTTACGCTCTTTTACAAACTATGTCGCTCACACAAAATTATAGGTGTGACCGGTACAAGAGGTAAAACCACTAGCACTCTATTGCTTGGCACAATTATGAAGGAATGGCGTAGCGATACAGTGGTGGCGGGTAACTTGCGAGTTTCCGCGCTCAATAAACTGGATGAAATCGGAGAAGATACTCCGGTGGCTCTGGAAATTTCGTGTTGGCAATTGGAAGGGTTTGGAGAGAAGGGTATTAGTCCTTCATATGCAGCGGTAACCAATTTATCGCCCGATCACCTGAACCGCTATCGTGATATGGCAGATTACGCTAACTCCAAGCGCTGGATTTATCGGAATCAGGCTAAAGAAGGTGTCGTATTTCTCAATCTGAATGATGCGATGGTTCGCACTTTTGCCGAAGATGCGCCCGGTAAGGTAGGTTGGTTCGCTTTTAACCCTTTGCCTGAAGATAAAGCTGGAACATTTCTAAGAGATGAGGTAATTATCTGGCGAGATTGGGACGGTAACGAAGAAGAAATCTGTTCAAGTAATGCCTTGAAACTACCCGGCGCACATAATCTGATGAATGCTCTTACGGCAACTGCGCTGGCAAAAGCGGTGGGCGTGCCTGTTGCGGCAATCCGGCGCGGTATTGAGAATTTCAAAGGCGTACCGGATAGGCTAGAGTTTGTAAGAGAAATCCACGGTGTTCGTTTTATTAACGATACCACCAGCACTTCTCCGGCGGGGGTATTGGCAGCTTTGGAGGCGATGCGGCATAGCGAAAACAGCGACATTGTATTGATAGCTGGGGGTGCGGATAAAAACCTTCAATTTGAAGGTATGGCTACTGCGATTGCCAATCCACAAAACCGGGTTAGAGCGATAGTGTTGCTTAAGGGGAGCGCGACTCCACTCTTGCAAGAAGCGTTGGCTCAGGCAGGTTTATCAGAAAAGCTTTTATATGGACCATTTGATGATTTTCCTGCGGCAGTTACGCTGTCAGGAGAACTGGCAAAAGAGGGTGGATTGGTGTTGTTATCTCCTGGTTGCGCCAGTTTTGGGCTTTTTATACATGAGTTCGAACGTGGAGAGCGATTTCGCGAAATTGTAAGAAGACTTTAAAACCAATGATTACAACTGATATAACCAAACCAAATCAAAATAGAGCTTTGGTCAAATCCCTGACCGGCGGCAGACCAGACTACTGGTTGTTGGCGTTTGTAGCGGTTATTGTAACTTGTGGGACAGTAATTATTTATAGCGCCAGCTTTGTACAAGCTGTAAATACTGGACCGGATTACAACTCTGCCGCAATATTGTTCAAGCATCTTACATGGGTTGCGGTAGGTTTGGTTGGTCTTATTGTAGCAGCAAAAATAGATTACCATTTCTGGCGCAAGTACAGTGTAGCCGCCATGTTCGGTGTGGTGTTTCTATTGCTGATGGTATTGGCATTACCGGAATATTTTGCCCCGACTACTTATGGCGCAAAGCGTTGGATAACCCCGCTTGGGGATGGCTCTACGATTCAATTCCAGCCTAGCGAGTTTGCCAAGCTAATATTGATTATCTATGCCGCACATTGGTTGAGCAGCAAAGGCGACAAGGTTCGCACGTTCTGGTATGGGCTATTTCCTTTTGTCATTTCTATTGGGATAATAATTGGGCTAGTCGCAGTCGAACCCGATTGGGGTACTTCACTAGTAATCGGCTTCATTGGTTTGGCAATGTTTTTTGTAGCGGGTGCAAACCTGCTGCACCTGATTATCGGTGGTAGTTTTGCTGGGGTCGTTATAGCTGGCATTATATACCTGATAACAATTACTTCACCTTGGCGACTAGAACGAATTAAAGACTATCTCGACCCACTCGCAGATATTACCTCCCACACTACGAAGGCGTTGATGGGTTTAGGCTCAGGTGGCATATTTGGTGTAGGTCTTGGAGCAGGTCGCAGCAAGTTTTATTGGCTGCCTACCCAATTTACAGATAGTATCTTCGTGGTGTTGGGTGAAGAATTGGGTTTGGTTGGTGCCGGGACGGTAGTAATACTGTTCGTAGCGTTGGCGTGGCGAGGTTATAGTATTGCTGTGCATGCGCCGGATGGCTTCGGACGACTAGTAGCGTTAGGTATAACTAGTTACATTGTTTTTCAGGCATTTTTAAATATTGCGGTGGTATCTAACCTTGTACCGTTTACGGGCATACCGTTGCCCTTTATCAGTTATGGCGGGTCATCGTTGGCTATCTCGATGACTGCAATCGGGCTTTTGTTGAATGTTTCTAAGCAACAGGTGGATAACCCTCATATTCTTGAAATGGCTTTGCAGCGAGAGCTTGAGCGCAAACAACGAGATTTGTTGCGTGAGCAACGCGCGGCAGCGAGAGAAAGACGCGAAGCGCAACAAAAATTGCAGCAAACGGTAATTTCTGAGCAAGAAAATCAAGACCTTGAAACAGCGCGGAAAGCTTGGGAAGCCCGTACTGCTCAGGAAAAAGCCGAAATAGCTTGGCGCGAACAACTTGAGACAGAAATGGCAAGACAGAAAGCTGCGGAGCAAGAACGCCGTGATAACCAACGGTTGGAGCAAAAGCAAAATTTGCCAACGATAGCCCGTAAATCCTTTTTGGATTTTGAATCCCAGTCTGATAAGCCGCAAATAGGGGGCGTAAAGTTGCATAAGCCCCGGCGTGATTGGGCTAAAGTTTACAATAATCTGGCGCGGCGCAATAACAGCGCTGACGACTAGGGTCTTAGGGTCCCAATTAAGATGACCGTAAGCTTTTTATGGTTAATTGTAACGGTTTTGATCGGGGTCTTTACAGTTCGAGGCTATGCACGTGGTTCCTCCCGTGAATTCGTGTGGAGCTTCGCCCTAGTGGTGACCGCTTTCATCGTGCCGGGTGTACTGGACATTTTAATAGGGATAGTAAATGTTATTGCACAATTTATCAGTGATAGGGTAAATGCAGTAGCAAAAGGTACGGGCGCTTTTCAAGCCAAGCTCGACAACAATTTCAAAACGGGTTTGCAAACCGTATTGTTCCTTTTGTTGGTCGGCTTCTCCTATCTGTATGGGCGTAAAAGACCTGTGCCGGTTCCGGGAAAACCTAATATTTTACGACCACCTAGCGAAAAAAGTTTGCTGGGGGCGGTGGTAGGGTTTTTCAACGGTTTGTTCTTTTTAACTTACATATACAGCAATATCACTAAAATTCTGGGTAAGGATTTACGGCTAACTTTTCTTGATAACGTAAAAATAGCCGTACCCCAGATTGGCGGTAACGGCGCTCCTCAGCTTGGCGGAGGCGAGATTAAGCTTAAGGAAACGGGCGAACGCTTCCCACTTCTTGCTTGGTTGGAATATCTGCCGCTTATAATGGGAGGGTTTTTGCTATTTTATCTAATCTTTGTGGTGTTTTCTAACCCGCCCACCAACAAAGAAGGCGGCATTGATTTTGTAAAACTATTTCTAGGGCTTGCAGGGGCTACTATGATACTGCTGATTGGGATAAACGTATTTTTGAGGAAATGATAACTTTGTTGGGATTAGATAAACTCGATACCAGCCATGTTTTTTTGCTTGGCATAGCAGGCGCAGGTCAGTACCCGTTGGCGGAAATGTTGCTGGATATGGGTTGTAAAATCTCAGGAAGCGATCTGAAACCGGGTGTGAGCGGTGAAAAACTGCGGCAGCGTGGCGTTACGGTATATGAAGGTCATGACCCTTCTAATCTGCAAGATGCCACCTTGCTGGTAATAACGGCGGCTTCCAATGACAATAACCCTGAACTGGTGGAAGCGCAAGCACGCGGTATTCGCACTTTAACAAATGCACAAATGGTAGCCATAGTGGTTAACTCCAAACGTTGCCTTGCTATTGCTGGTACACATGGCAAAACTACTACTACTAACCTAGTTGCCGGGTTAATGTCCAGAGCCGGGTTAGAGCCAACTTTTTACATTGGAGGCGTTTCAAGGGATTTGGGACGTTCCGGTGGAGTGGGTAAAGGCGAATTTTCGGTGGTAGAAGCGGACGAATATGCCCGTCGTTTTCTTGAGTATCACCCTGATGCTGCTCTTGTAACCAATATTGAGGCTGACCATTTAGATTATTACGGCGATTTTGAGAACCTGAAGGCGGCTTATCATAAATTTGCCACGCAAGCGCGGCGTTTGTTCTTTTGTGCCGATGAACCTAATGCTCGTTTGCTGGGTGAGCAATTCCTCAAGGAACGCGGTTCAGGGGTCTATTTTTACGGACTGGATGGAATGGCGGACTGGCGTGCTGCCAATGTTGAGCCTAATTCGTTGGGTGGAAATGATTTTACGCTATGGCAAGGCAAACAGATGCAGGCGCGGGTTTCTCTGGCATTGTCC
>Ga0194047_10000116_pt1 | contig 56033 bp, 46 predicted proteins | sample JunL225m_MetaG_2_FD_160070 | JGI IMG/M metagenome (GOLD analysis project Ga0194047, IMG submission 160070) | Anoxic zone freshwater microbial communities from boreal shield lake in IISD Experimental Lakes Area, Ontario, Canada - Jun2016-L221-5m | ecosystem: Environmental > Aquatic > Freshwater... | reverse complement strand
CTAGCTTCCCTAACTGTATCGCCTGCAAGACGCTTTTTACCCGCTTCCATAAACTCTTTGTTCCACTTGTAAAAGGTTGCTTGTGAGATACCGTGCTTACGGCATATCTCTGTAACGGAGTTCTCGCATCTTTGAGCCTCCATTACAATAATCAGCTTTTGTTCTGAGGAAAATAACCGCCTTGACTTACGACGGATGTCTTTAATGAAGTTCTCTGTAGATTGTTTTTGTTTCTGTTCCATGTCATTTTTGGTTTAATTGTTAATGATGGAAACGCTCTACTAATTTAGACCTTTTTTAGTCCACTTTATGCTGACGATTTACAATATTGTTTGTCAAAAGGTTTTATCAGGTCGAAACATCATATTGAAGATATTTATCTCCCTGAAACCCCCGGTACCACTGCTAAACTTTCATTGCCAGTTTCGTTAACCGATTGTACTGCAAAAAAATAATTGTCTTTTGAAAAGGGAAGTAAATATTCTTTTTCAGTTGTAAAATATTTTTTCTGCCAAAAAGCACTGGTTGTTTCGCGTTGTAAAATATAATATCCTTTTACATTGCCTGATTTTGGTGCTTGCCAAGTGATATATGAATTATTAGAAAGATTTTTCACTTCAATTTTAACCGATTCTGGCATGGCAGGCGCTTTTGCTAGATTGGCTAAATTGGCCAAGTTCATGGCGGTATTTTTACGCAAATATTCAAAGTCCATAAATTCTGGAAGGTCTCCATACTGAATGCCATTTTCCATTTTTACATCTTTGTGTTGGTGGTTGTAGTTTTCATTCATTTCAGAAATTCGAACTGCAGCAAAACCATTTTCTACATAAGGCAAATGGTCGCCACCTCTTAAGAATCGATCATTTCTATATACCAATACCAATTCTAAATTTTCTACATAACGTTCGCCAATTTCTTTTACATAACGTGCTAATTGACGTGCTTTTCCGTCATTCTCTAAACCCATTTGTCTGATTTGTTTGGCTGATTTTTCTGTTTCAAAAGCAGGCAATCCTTCGCTAAAAACGCGCACACGGGTATTGTCAATAATATTGGTTTCGTTGCTATTATTGCTACCCATAATATCGTTATTCAATACTGCTTGAATATTCCAGTTTTCTTTTTTTGCTTTATTGGCCATAAAATAAGCACCCAATAGACCCTGTTCTTCGCCACTAACGGTTACAAAAATAATGGTGGCAGGAAAACTATGTTGGCTCATAATTCTAGCGCATTCTAATACAGCAGCAGCGCCACTTCCATCGTCATTGGCACCTGGTGCATCACCTACGCCATCAATTGGGCTGCCACGCATATTATCGAGGTGGCCGCTTATTAAAAATATGCGATTGTCATTAGGGTCAGTGCCTTTTAGTGTGGCTACTACATTTCCTAGCAATGTTGGCGCAATGACGCGTTTGTTGTCGGGCATTAAAGTAGTAGTATCAATCATGGCGGTTAATCTGCCACCTGAGTTTTTAGCAAAACTGTTGAATTTATTTAAGACCCAATTTCTGGCTGCTCCAATTCCACGTTTGCTATCGGTTCCTGTACTTAGTGTATTTCTCGTACCAAATGCTACCATTTGTTGAATATATAATTGCACTGAATCTTTTGAAACTGCTTTAATCATTTGTGCAATTTCCGGATCTCTATTAATGGTTGTTTGTGCTTTTGTATTGTTTAAACTAAATAGTAAAACAAGTAATGCGAAACCAATTTTTTTCATAGTATTTATTTTTATACGGGCTGCTTAAAATTATTAATAATTGTATTTATCCTTCCATTTATCTTTTAAAAAATTGCGTAATTCATTTTCTCTTGCGTTATTCCCTGGTGTATAAAACCTTGTGCCTACAAGTGGTGCTGGCAAGTATTCTTGGTTAATAAAATTGCCTTCTCCTAAATGAGAATACTGGTAATTTTTTCCATAGTTTAAATCCTTCATTAACTTGGTAGGTGCGTTGCGAATATGCAATGGCACTGGTTGGTCTCCAAATTGCTGTACCGCTTTTTGGGCTTCAGTTATGGCTACTACGGCTGCATTGCTTTTTGGCGATGAAGCCATATAGGTAACGCATTGTGCCAAAATAATCCTGCTTTCTGGGTAGCCTATTTTACTAACGGCGTCGAACGTATTGTTGGCCAATAACAATGCATTTGGATTGGCATTACCAATGTCTTCGCTTGCAAAAATCAGCATGCGTCGGGCAATAAATTTCACGTCTTCACCTCCTTCAATCATTCGGGCCAACCAATACATGGCACCATTTGGGTCACTACCACGCATGCTTTTTATAAAGGCTGAAATAATATCGTAATGCTGTTCTCCTTGTTTGTCGTAGAGTGCAATTTTATTTTGCGCAATATCCATCACAGCCAAATCGGTAATGCTATTTTCTGCGCCTGTTTTTTTATTGGAATTATTAATTGTTTCACTAACTAATTCGAATAAGTTTAAGAGCTTTCGTGCATCTCCGCCAGAAATTCTAATCAGCGCTTCAGTTTCTTTTAATACAATATTATACTGAGCAATGATGCTGTCTTTTGCAATAGCTTGCGCTAATAATTTAATTAAATCAGTTTCGTTTAAAGCCTTTAATACATATACCTGACACCTGCTGAGTAAGGCGCTATTTACTTCAAAAGATGGGTTCTCTGTAGTTGCGCCAATTAATGTAATAATTCCTTTTTCAACAGCCCCAAGCAATGCATCTTGTTGGCCTTTATTAAAGCGATGGATTTCATCAATAAATAAAACAGCACCCGTTTGTTGGGTAGCGGCTTCTATAATTTCACGAATTTCTTTTACGCCACTACTAATGGCGCTCAATTGAAAATAAGGCACTTGTAAATTATGGGCAATGATATTGGCAATGGTTGTTTTACCTACGCCAGGAGGCCCCCATAAAATCATGGATGGAATACGTCCGCTTTCAATAGCATTGCGCAAAATACTTCCCTTGCCTGTTAGGTGCTCTTGTCCTATAAGGTCGTTAAGTGTTTCTGGCCGAATTCGTTCTGCTAATGGGGTTGTTTGATTCACTGTTGTAAAGTACAAAAAAAATACAGATGCTTTTTAAATAGCCTTACTATTTGTATAAATTTAGGCAGGGTCTTTTGGCAAAAATAGGTATGCGTATTGTTTTAATAGTTTAAAACAGATAGACAAATGTGCCAATAGTATCAAAGAAAAGAAAAAGAAAAAATAAGAAATACTCCGCATGAGTTTAACAAAAAGCGCAGGTGTAAATTCTGCTGGCAATTTTGATTGGGTGTCTAAGAATTTATCAATAATGTTTTTAAGTTCAGCATCACCCATATAAAACATACTCAAAGAATTCATTAAAAACATAAATGAAAAAAACAAACTTACAAATGCATTCACTCTAATCCAATCTTTTGTGGATGCAGGTGCTGGCATATTATGTTTAACGTGCTTGGTAATAAAAAACAAACTGGCAAATACATAAATGCAAAATCCGCCAACTAAAAACACCGCAAACAAAAATGTGGGATTTGCTAGCGCACTGAGCAATAAAATAATATCCATTAGTCCAAAAAGAATAGCAAATGGCACTAAAATAAAGGTCAGAATTTTGAATATGGTTAATTGCTGCATAAATTCAATGGGTCTATTGTTGTTGTTGTCCTGCAAAAGTATCGATAATTATTTCAGGCGCATCTGATCCTTCTTGTTTTTGTAATTTAACATCGGTAATTTCTTCAAAAACTTGTCCGTCTTCGTAACCAACCGAAACATAAACCGATAAAGACTGTTTTGCTGGTCCTTTAAAGGTTCCTTTTGCAGGGGTGCAATCGCTAAAATCGCGTCCTACGGCTAGTTTTACGTGGTTATTGGTAGCCCAAACATTATTAGTAGGGTCAATGCCAATCCAGCCATGATGGGGGATAAATGCTTCTACCCAAGCATGTGTTGCGCCTTCTCCACGCATACCATTTTTATTAGGACAAATATAACCGCTAACATATCTAGAAGGAATACCAATCATGCGTAATAATTCAAGCATCACGTGTGCAAAGTCTTGACAGACGCCCGCTTTTTGCGCCACAATTTGATCTACGGTAGTTTCTATTGTAGTGATACCTTTAATATAAGTGAAGTCTGTAAAAATAAAAGCACAACAGTCTTTTACAATATCTAACACTGTTTTAGTAGGTTGATAAAAACTAGTTATATAAGATTGCATTGTTGCTAAAGAATTGGAAGGAGCTGTTCTTACCAATTCTAATAAATGCAAATCGTTTCCAATGAAATCAGGTATGTCTTTTACATAAGAAGGAAAACTAATATTTGGCAATGCAAGTGTTGCAGTACGAACAGTTAGTTTGCTTTCAATAATCATTTCTCTATGTGGTGCCATTAAGTTAAAGCAACCCGTTTTATTGCCCCAATAGTCAATATAGGTAAGGATTTCGGGCTGACCTGTAATTTTAATATCGTGGAATAAAGTTTCTTGATCTGGAGAAATAAAAGGAAACACTTTTATTTCATTTACACTTTCTTTAACCGGTCTATCGTATTCGTATTTTGTAATATGATGTATTGTAAAAACAGCCATTCAATTTTTTTTATGAATAAGAGAAATAGGTTCTGCCTAATGTGCGGCTGAATTCATTTAAATCTTTCCGAACAGTAACCAGGTATTTTTCTAACCCTTCTCTTTCTACAATTTCAAGGTCTGCATATTTTACAGAGCTTTGTAATCGGCCAAAAGACCTTTTGAGTTCTTTACTTCCTTCAACAGGGTTAGAAGCCGCAATATCGGTTAAATATCTGTTAGCCCTGTCTAAAGCATAATAAACTGATCTTGGGAAGTTATTGTCGAATAACAATTGTTGCACCACATTGTAGTTGTGGTCTTGTGAACTATAATTTTTTAGGTGTAATTCATAGCCAGATAATGCCAACAATAAACCACGCCAATAAATAATATCTTGTTCGTTTTTAAAATCGAACGCCACATCCTTAAAAAAATAGTGTGTGAACTCTGCCGTTAATAAACAACGTTCGGTGTATTTGCCCATGTTCATATAATTCCAACTTTGTCCACGAGGCATGGTGCTATCAGTGATGCCACAAAACTGATCGCTGGTATTAATAAATTTATCAATCACAACTATGGCTTCGGGTCCGGATAATTTTTTTGCCAAACCAGGTTGATTAACTAAATGATAAATTTGATTCACTTGCTCCCAAACCTCTTTTGTAATTTGGTCTTGAACACCTCTTGCATTTTCTCTCGCTCGGTTGATAATTACTTTAAATGAGTTTTGATTCTTGGCATCCAATAACAAATATTGTAGTGCTGCAGTATTGTCTTTTTTTAAATCTTCAATCGCTTCATTAGACAAAGAAGTGAATATTTTTAAAGCTGGCTCCCAGGTCATACTATTGGCCTGTACTTTATCGAAAGATAAAATATAACTGGTTTTCATTAAACGAAGCATTCCGTCTGCGCGTTCCATGTATCGGTTAAGCCAATATAATGAGTCTGCAATTCTACTAAGCATGTGTATTAAATTCTGGTTCTATAAATCAATTTATTTCCTCTACTATGATGTTGGCATGTCTATCACCCAAGTGTCTTTACTGCCGCCACCTTGCGATGAGTTAACCACTAAAGACCCTTCTCTTAGCGCTACACGTGTTAATCCGCCAGGTACAATTTGAATGCCACTTGGTCCGCACAGTGCATAAGGACGTAGGTCTACGTGTCGGGGTTGTAATTTGCCATCAATTAAACAAGGAACAGTAGATAATTGAATGATTGGTTGCGCAATAAATCCTCGGGGATTAGCCAATATATTTTCTTTTGCTTTTGCAATAACTTCATCACTTGCACTATTGCCCATTACCATTCCATATCCACCCGATTGATTGGTTTCTTTAACAACCATTTTATGCATGTTTTCAAAAACATGGTTGCGTTCTTCCACATTATTCATTTGGTAAGTAGGAATATTTGGAAGGATAATGTCTTCGTTCAAATAATACTTAATCATTGCTGGAACATAAGCGTAGACTGCTTTATCGTCGGCAACGCCATTGCCCAATGCATTGATGATGGCTACATTTCCTTTGCGGTAAGCACTAATTAAACCAGGTACACCCAACGCACTATCTGGGCGAAATACTAATGGGTCTAAAAACTCATCATCAATTCTTCTATAAATCACATCTACCTGCCTTAAGCCAGCAGTTGTTTTCATATATACTTTGTGGTTGTCAACCAATAGGTCTCTGCCTTCTACTAATTGAACGCCCATTTGCCTAGCCATAAAAGTGTGCTCGAAATAAGCAGAATTATACATGCCTGGCGTAAGTAATACCACTGTTGGATTGGCAATTTGTTTGGGTGCAAATGCATTTAAATTATCGTGCAATAACAACGGATAATTATTAATCATGCGCACATTACTTTCCGACAATAAATTAGGAAATATACGCTTTGTAACTTCTCTATTTTCTAGCATGTATGATACGCCAGAAGGGGTTCTTAGGTTATCTTCTAAAATATAAAAAGTACCATCTTCGCCCCTAATTAAATCAATGCCTGCAATATGTACATAAATATCATAAGGTACTTGAATGCCAAAAACTTCACGTGTAAAATGTGGGCAAGACGCAATTAATTCTGCAGGAATAATGCCGTCTTTTATAATTTGTTGGTCGTTATAAATATCCTTTAAAAAAAGGTTTAAAGCAGTTAGTCTTTGCTTAATGCCTTTTTCAATATGATCCCATTCTGTGCCTGTAATAATGCGGGGAATAATATCAAATGGAAAAATTCTTTCAATCCCTTCGTTATCGCTATACACAGTGAAAGTGATACCCTGGCTCATAAAAAGTTCACTAGCCAATTTGTGCTTTTGCTCAAGGTCGTTTAGGTTGAGCTTACTTACCGTGTCGTAGATGGAATTGTATTGTTGGCGAATGCCTTCAATCGCTTTCATTTCATCCCAAATATGCGGCGAAGTTGGGTATTGGTTAAAGAGAATATCTCCCGTCATAAACAATTGATTGTATGGTCAGTTACAAAAAAAAAGTTGCTTGCTAGCCCCATTGGGTCAGCAAGCAACTTTTCTAAATTAAGGAATTATTACCACGAATTGCTATGATTTTTTAATAGGTCAAAAAAAAAGCGTTTTTCTAGGGTAAGAAAAACGCTTTTCATTGTAAGATTGTCTAGTGTTATTGTAGATCTAATTTGATTTGTAATTCTGTAAATTGTTTGTCATCAATGGTGCTTGGGGCATCTAACATCACATCGCGTCCACTATTGTTTTTAGGGAAAGCAATAAAGTCACGAATACTTTCACTGCCGCCTAAAATAGAACAAATACGGTCAAATCCAAAAGCCAATCCACCGTGTGGAGGAGCACCATATTCAAAAGCACCCAATAAAAATCCAAATTTATGATTGGCTTCTTCTTCGCTCATACCAAGGGCTGCAAACATTTTCTCTTGCAATTCTCTTTGATAAATTCTTATAGATCCTCCGCCAATTTCATTGCCATTCATTACCATATCATAAGCATTGGCTTTGATATTAGAATAAGGGTGTTCTAAGTATTTAGCAGCATCTTCAATTAAAGGGTTGTTGTTAATCATCACTTCAATTTCGTCTGGTTTAGGCGATGTGAAAGGATGGTGACGTGCAACCCAACGATTGTCGTCTTCGGCATATTCAAACAATGGAAAGTCCATTACCCACAATAATTTAAACTCATCGTCTTTTCTAAAACCTAATTTTTTACCTAGTTCAAGGCGTAATTCGCTTGTTGCTTTGCGGGTTCTCTCTTCTCTTCCTGCTAGTATTAATACCAAATCACCGGCTACAGCACCCGCTGCATTGGCAATGGCTTTTAGCTTTTCTTCTGGATAAAATTTATCTACACTACTCTTGTAAGTGCCGTCTGTATTGCATTTGATGTATACCAAGCCCATCATGCCTATTTGAGGGCGCTTTACCCATTCTGTAAGTTCATCGGTTTGTTTGCGTGTATACTCACTACAACCAGGGGCTGCAATAGCTAAAACAGTTTCTGCATTATCAAATACACCAAAGCCAGCATCATTAATTAGTTCACCAGTGGCTTGAATTTTTCCGCCTTTTAAAAAGGCCGATTTTAGGTTGGCAATTTTCATCCCGAAACGAATATCGGGTTTGTCATTACCGTATTGCCACATAGCATCTTCCCATGTCATGCGTTCAACAACCTCTGTATAATCTATATTTTTAACGTCTTTAAAAATGCGTTTGATTAATCCTTCAAACATATTTAATATGTCTTCTTGTTCTACAAAAGCCATCTCGCAATCAATCTGCGTAAATTCTGGCTGACGATCTGCACGAAGGTCTTCGTCTCTAAAACATTTTACAATTTGATAGTATCGATCATAACCACTTACCATTAACAATTGCTTAAAGGTTTGTGGAGACTGCGGTAGCGCGTAAAACTGTCCTGGATTCATTCTAGAAGGCACAACAAAATCTCTGGCACCTTCGGGCGTTGATTTAATTAAAAATGGCGTTTCAATATCCATGAAATTATTTTCATGCAAATAATTTCGGGCCGAACGATTTACTGCATAACGCAATTCTAAATTTCTTTTTACGGCATTTCTGCGTAAATCTAGGTAACGATATTTCATGCGTAAATCGTCTCCACCATCAGTATCATCTTGAATGGTAAAAGGAGGTACTGCTGATTTATTTAAGATCTTAAAACTGCTAATGGCAATTTCAATTTCTCCGGTTGGAATATGGGTATTTTTATTGCTTCTTTCCGAAACTTTTCCAGTTGCTTGCAATACAAATTCGCGACCCAATGGGTTGGCATCTAGCACTGCATTTAATTCTTCTCCAAACAATAATTGCGTAATGCCATAACGGTCGCGCAAATCCACAAATGTAATGGCGCCAAATTTACGAATGGTTTGTACCCAGCCAGCAAGGGTTACTTCTTTAGCAGCATCACTAATTCTTAATTCTCCACAAGTATGCGAACGATACATATAATTATTTTGGTTGATTCGGATAGCAAATATAACCGAAATGCTTTAAGCGCGAAATATCGGGTTAAAATAGCCTGATTCAAAGCATTTACATCGTTTCAACTGCATCTTGATGACGTGGCTTCCAATACAGGTAATAATACATTAAAATACTGAGCCCCATCAAAAAAGGAATTAAGGCTAGGTGCTTCATGGTATAATTACCCCAAAGCGGATGTGTGTCAAACCCCATAAACTCACTAATCATCCAATAAGAGTTGGCGCTTATCCAAATAGTAATGGCCAGGTTATGGCATATTTCAGAAAAATATTGTCGGGTTCGCCAAGCAATAATAATCGATATAATAAGGGTAGGAAAAATCATGGCAATCCCCAATGGTTTCCAAACCATGCACCACGATACATCTTTTAATAACCAAAACACAATATGGAGGTTTTCCATTTTTCGATATTTCAGTGGTATGTTGTAGGTGGTTTCCTGTTGGCTCATAATTTAATTTTTAAAGACGTCTACGAAAATAATTTTTTCAATCCATTTATCGGCTTAAAACATTTTTAAAACGTTGTACGTCTGCTAATGCGCTTATGGGGGTTTGATATAATAAGTGATTGGTAAGTTCTGCTGCATAATAAGGGGCCAATGAACAACCCTTGGTGCCCATCCCATTAAAAATGCCAATATTTGTTTGGATAGGATGTAGCCCTACAAAGGGTTTCCGCTCCATATTGGCGGGTCTTTCAGATGCAATATGGTCTACAATTTGGTAAGGTAATTGCAGCCATTGATTTAATGCTGCCACCACTTTTTGTTTGAATTTTTCTGTAGGGTATAGGTCATAATAATTCCACTCATAGGTAGATCCAATCCACCATAAATCTTCTTTCCAAGGAACTAAAACAATGCCTTGTTTGTAGATATGATTTCTTGGTAAATTTGGAATAGACGCAATGATGGCTTCTCCTTTATTGGCAGCATAAGGAAGCAGTTTAAAGTAAGGATCATTGATTCCAGCTGCACCATCGCAACAAATTATTTTTTGTGCAGTAATTCCTTGAAACGAAATGCCATCATTACTTACAACGCAGTCTTTCCATTCAAAACGTCCTGCTAATAGTGCGTTTTGTTCGAGTAGTTTTTTACGCCAAACAGTTATTAAACTATTTAAATCTACCAATAAGCAAGGATTGATTTCGCCAATACTAAATGGGTAATTAAAATAATTTTTCCAGTCGTTTTCATTGCTGGGTACACGCAAATAGTCTGGTTCTTCATGGAGTCTTTGTTTAAAGGCTAATTCCATTTGCGGGGTTGGTAAAAAATCTAAAATAGAACACTGTTGTACTAATTGCTGATGGAGGTCTTTGCCAAATTCGGTATAAGCCTGTAAACTATAAGGGAGTAGCTTTTCAATTTCCCAAGTGCGAACCAATCTTCTACCGGTAATAGGATTAATTACCCCACTAGCTACTTTAGAAGAACTATTCGCTTTGCTTTCATCAATCACCAATACTTTTTTCCCAGCCTTCATTAAATTCCAGCTTAAGAAACTTCCACACAATCCTTGGCCTACAATAATATAATCCACTTGCATACTAGTAAATTTCAGCTTTATTTTTCATTCCTAATTAGGAATTTATTCCACCACACTAATATTCATTCCTGCAGAATGGCTGCTTAACTCAGGCGCATACAAACTTTGTAGCGTTGCAATACCAGCAGAAAAATCACCCGCATGCGTGATGTACAAAGGATATTCAAAAACATAAGTTCCTTTTGGTAAAAAGTCAAAGAAAAAATTGGTACTAGCATCGTTGGTGCTTTCGTAATAACCTAGTTGCTCTTTCCATTTGTATCCGCTTAATACATTCAAGGGTTCCATACTTGCAGCGCGCATATCTTTTAAATGCACATAGTTCATATCTCTGCTAGAATGAATTTCTAAACGAACAATTATTTTGTTACCAACCTGCAATGGATTTTCTAATGAAATAGGAGCTAGTTTCTTTCCTGCTTTTGTATTCGTTTCAATCAATATTTTTTTTGTAATACTCAAATCATTGGCAGCTTCTGTTATTTTATCTAGTTCTTCAAAGTATTGCCATTCTATACTTCCCCAACCTAGTAGTGTATTTGAAAACTTTTTTGGTTGATTAGTGGTAGTAGTAACTTTAATATTTCCCATTGCTGGTTCTACTATATTTCCGTCAATTCTTTTTTGCCAGTAGCCAAATCCTGCTGTGGTTTTTTGATCACTAGATTTGATAATGGTTTTTCCTAATGCCAATTCAACAGCGCTATTATTGTTTGTTAAATCATTTGTATTTAATAAAAGTGCATAGCAGGCATTGGCAGTGGCAATGGTTGTTTTCCAGTGCATGGTTTGCTTGTTTAATAATAGCCAAGTTCTCATTTTAGCAATCGAATTTTCAAGACCCTCATTTTCTGTTTGATACAATATGGTTTCTGCTAATTCAATCACCAATGATTGGGTACTTATTTGTGCAGACGCACCATTTGGTTCTTTCCAATAAGTTCCCATGCTGCTTGTTTTAACTGCATTTTCTAGTATGGCTGGAAAAAGGGTTGTTCTAACTAGTTTCCATTCTTTGTGTCTGTAGAAAGCCAATCCTAGCATGGCTTGTAGTTGAATAGGCTGATTTTTCCAGCATAGTTTTGCTTGCTTGTAATAATAATCAGTAGCGGCAGATGCTTTATTTGGAATGTTCAAATAAAAACTACGCATATACAAGTATTCAATTTGTTTGCGCGTTAATTGTTGAACACTTGTATTTTGTTTTGAGGCAATTAAGTTTGTATAATCTTGCTGTGTTTGCGCGTCTAAATATTCAATTGCTTTTATTACAATTGCATTCAAGCGACTCGTATTTTCTGCAGAAATAGCACCCATATTCAACAACTTTCCAATGCCAATTAATATGGTATTGGTCATGAATAGGTCTTCTCTACCACCTTTAAACCAACTGAAAGATCCATTACTTAACTGTGCATCTTTTAACTGATTTAAATCAGTACGCGCTTGTTCAGAAACTTGCACTAGATTAAATAATTGACTCATACTACTGCGTTGTGCTGTTTCGTTTTTGGCATCAAATACCCAAGGCGTTTCTTGGAGTAATATTTGTTTTAAGGCCTGATTCTTATTCAAATTAGCAAGCATAGAAATACTGTCTGTTTTCCATTGTGCGTAATAGTTTTTTATAATAGGATATTTCTTTACTAAATAAACGGCTAAACTATTTGCATAAAAACGATTGAATGTTTGTTCAACAGATTCATTTGTTTTTTGAAGTAAATAGGGAAGTGCTGTAATAGCATGCCATATTGGGTTTGAGGTATATTCAACTGTTAGTGATTCGTTAGATGAACTATTGCTATTTTGTTCTAGTAATTTTTTAAAAGTAAACAACTGAGTGGTATCTGCCAATAATATCATAGGCATACTTTCTGTAACCAATTGTCTGTTTGGTAATACAGGTAAAGTGTTTTCTTCTGCATCAGTATAATTGCCTGCTTTTGCTGTTACACGCCAAATAAGCGGCCTGTTAAAACCAAATGGAATTTGTATTGGAAATTTTACAACGGCGTTTTGTTTTGCGCTAATTGTAAAGTATTGAGACGGAAAAATATTTTGAAACCAACCATCAATAGAAGTATTGCTAGTAGCGTCAATTAATTCTAAAGAAACTTGACCAGTCATTTCTTCGGCGCTTAAGTTGGCAATACGCGCACTAAATTCCATTTTGTCGCCTTCACGCATAAACCTTGGTGGATTGGTTTGCACCATCAACATTTTTTGCGTTTGAATTTCAGCGCTATTAATACCAATTGATAAGTCTTTGGTATGCGCAAAACTCAGCCATTTCCATTTGGTAACTGCATCAGGCATTTGAAAACTAAATTGGTAATTGCCTGCACTATCTGGTTGTAATTTCGGAAAGAAAAAAGCCGTTTCGTTAAAGTTTTTTCTGATAGAAATACTTTCAGTTTCAAATTCATTGAATTTGCTTGGACTATTAACTACCCGTCCATTAATAATATGTTCGCCTGTTTTTTCGTCAAATAGATCAACACTGGTATATACTTTGTTGTAGTCTTCTTCTTGTTTGGCGTTTGAAACATTAAAAGCTGCAGGGCTAGATACTCCCCTAATTCTAATATTTTGTGAATTGCCATATCCCACAACAACACGCTCATTCAATACGGAACCTGGTTTTAAATAATAAACAAAAGGCATGTTTCCATAATCAATCCGATCAAATGGAGCTAGTTTCTTTTTTTTATATGCTAAGAAATTTTCACGCCATAATTCATTGATGTCAGTAGCCAATAAATCGTAGGTTTTTAGGTTTTTTTCTGATTCGTTAAAACAGTTCATACAGGTGCTACTGCCTGATTGCTGTCTAAAATTTAAATCGCCTATCCAATTATTACTATAGGTACTATTTCTCCATAAATTGGGCAGGTACCAATTATGATTTTTAAATGCATCCAATGAAGCATCGTACAGGCTAGTTAATAATTCTGCGGGTTGATTATTCCCCTTTGCATTTTCAATTGAAATAGTCCATTGCTCATTACTGCCTGGCGCTAATTTGTTTCTATAAGTATTGTATTTAATATTTAGCGCTTTGTTGGTCCAAGGAATATTAATCATCAATTGACGTTGATAAACTCGATTATCATATACATATACTTCATTTATGCTAGCACCACCTCTATCTAATTCGCTAGCCTTGTATGTTATATTATTGAGTCCTTTTTTTCTGTATTCAAAAGAATAGTTCTTTGGTACTTGATTGGTAACAGTTTCTCTAATTACAAACAATTCTTTGGCCATTGTTTCTGAAAAAAAATGGGCAGTTTCGTTGGGTTCAATTGTTTGTGTTTCATAGATATTGGTAGGATTGATACTATAATTATTCGAGATAGAATTACTTACAATTTGAACATAGCTTTCTTTATTGATTACAATACCTTTTTTATTCACATAACTAGCCACAATAGAATAATAGCCTGGTTTTAAAACACTATTTGGAATGGCTAATTCATTACTTGTTTTTGTATCAATGGATCCTTGAAAAACAGTCAATCCTTTTGGCCAGGTTTTAACATTCGATTCCTGCAAATATTCGTCCGAAGGGAACTGCTTTATAAAAGTTGCTTGGTCCATCACAAATTGATCTGGTCTTTGCCAATACCTGCTTCTAATACTTCTTCCAGGATTGGTTAATACGTTAATATTCAATTGTATGGTACCAGGAATTTTTCCATAATTCAGGTTCCGTACAAATGCTTTTATTTTTTGTGCGCTATCTGTAGAAAAAATCGGATCATTTAATAATTCCAATACTTCTGTTTGATAGCCACAAGTGATATTTGTTCTAGCCGATCTTGATTCGCCACTGCCATCAGTAGCAGTGATATCCACCATATAATCAAATAATGGATTGACTAATGAATCTATTGTTTCGGTTACAATTGCTTTGAACGGAACACTAAAATTTCCTGAAGAATCAGTTTCTATTAAACCATGTGCTATTTCGGTGGGGACGTTCCATTTAATATTATTTCTTAAAAACATGGTAGGATTTGTTGAGCGTGTATTCAATTGAATGCGATAATTCAATTTGCAATTGTTCAAATTGTTTCCTGCATAGGCTTTAACAAAACCAGTTAGTTTAATGGTGTCATTTATTTCATATCGTTCTGTGTTTTTATTAAACTGAACAGAAAAACTGGCAGGTTTGTAATTTTCAACAGACACAGTTGTTCTGCCATTTTCTTTTTGTGTTAAACTGATAGTGAAATTTCCTGTTAAACTAGTTGAGGGCAATACAAATTGACCGCTGAATGATCCATAGCCATTTGATTGAAATTCAATAGAATCAATTGTGGCATAGTTTGCATCGTGTAAGTATACTTTGCCAATATGCTTGGGTATGATTTTGCTATTTTTTGTTTCGAAATCCTTAGTGGTTACAAGGCCTTTAAAATAAATAGTTTGTCCTGGCTTATAAATTGATCGGTCTGTAAAAAAATAAGTTTGTCGATTGTTCTTTTCGAATTGGATCTTTTCGGATTCCTTGTCTATTAGATTTTCATTGAAATTATTATTTCCAAACACACTGTTTAATAAGGCTAATTTATCTTTGCCATTTTGTATTACTAACCTACAGTAATTGGACTCTTTGGTCAATTGTAATTTAAAATAGCCGTTTTGGTCAGTAATGTTTTCGCTCAGTTTTTCCCATCTATCATTTTTTGAGGATAGATTTCTTTTTTCAATAAATATTGAAACCTGTGCATTCTTTATAGGTGTTCCTGTTGCTCTATCAAGAACAAACAGGTCTTCTTTATTCTGAATAAAACTTATTCCAGAAATAATAATGTGTTGAAAAGCAATTGGAGATTTGTTTATTGAAAAATCTTTATTACTAGCACTTAATAAAAGGTAGTTTCCAAAAGGCAATGCATCTATTTTTATTTCAACGGCATGTGACTGAAAGTCATGTGTATTTGGTAAAATAATATGTCCATTTTTTATTGGGCTTACACGGCAAGCGATTGCTATAATAGAATCAGATAAATAGATATCTTGCCAATCTTGGTATTTGCTAATATCAATTATTTTATAATAAAGCGTATCTACATTTCTATATTGTACGAGTGTACGAAAAGGCTTTTCTGGTAGATTGATTTTTTCAGTAATGGTATGTAAATTAATAGTATTTATTTTTTGTTGTATAGCCTTTAAAGCGTCTAGCGCAAAGGTTTCTGTAGGGTAGTTAGCAATTGTTTTGTCGATCATTTTTTTTGCAGCAACATAATCCCACCTATTAGTAGTATCTCCAAAGGTTTGGTAATGTTCGGCTTGTTGAATTAAACTCCTTGCAATAACCACCCAAGCATTTGCAGCCACTGGATTGTTTGAATATTTTTCGGTTATCGCGTACAAAGCTTTTTGATACAATGCTTCTTTGTTAGGGATGATGCCTTGCTGATTCACCCATGCTAATCTTTCTAAATCGAGGTCTACTAATGCTGCTTTGTTTGTATCGTTTAAATGAAAGGATAGTAATTGTTGAAATATTTGCAGGCTAATAAATTCGTGCGAATTACTATCAGTGGTTGCAAATTTTGCCTGAACAAATTCATTGCAATCAGCCAATGCAATTGCTTGCTTGATTGTAAAATAATTGATGGGTTTAGTAATGAGCCCTTCACTTGTTTTATAATAATCAAGTGCATCGTGTGCCAACAAATCAAATAAACTCGGCCTAATTTGTCTTGTATTCCCTTTTATTAATAAATCATTAAACTCATTAAGGTTGATAGATTTTAAAGTTTCTGCAGATTGTAGTGCTACTTGATAATGATAATTTATTGCCGTAAAAAAATCAGTAGCAGACCAGGTTTCAATAGCCTTTTTATTCACCCCAATTGTTGTTGATCGGTTGTAAAACTGCCAACGCTGAGCAGAAAAATAGTCATAATATTTCTTAGCAATTAATGTATGCAAAATGGCTTGTATAGCGGGTTCTTTTGCTTTTGCTAATGCATCATTTAATAGCAGAATAGTTGTGTCAATAGAGGTTTCTTTAGTACGTTCTTCTAATCCTAATCGATATATAAGCGCTTTGATTTGTTGCGTAGGATCCTTTTCGGTATTGGTATACAATAAGTTTACTTTGTTTAGGGCCGACTCAGTTAAATTATGCACCAACAAAGTGTCAATCTCCAACCACTTATTGGCAAAATTGTTTGTACTTTCTTGCGCAGAAGCTACAAAACTATTTATGATGATAATAATACAAAACCCTATCCGCTTAAATAACATAGTTAACTTTTTAATGGCATCAGCTACTTTGATGCAGCAACTCAAACAATTCCACAACCAAATTTATCGATTCAGAAAATCTTAACAATAGAAACTATTAGGCATAAAAAAATCCCAACTTTTTCAAGCTAGGATTTTAGTTATAGTAAGTTGATTTTATTTTTTTAAAGCGGCAATTGCAGCAGCCATTGTTTTGCCAATATCCGCAGGGCTAGCAACAACTTCAATACCACATTCTGCCATGATTTTCATTTTAGCAGCAGCAGTATCATCAGCGCCACCAATAATAGCTCCTGCATGACCCATTCTGCGTCCTGGAGGGGCTGTTTGGCCTGCAATAAATCCTACCACAGGTTTTGTTTTATTGTCTTTGATCCAACGAGCAGCGTCTGCTTCCATGCTTCCACCAATCTCACCAATCATAATAATACCATCGGTTTCAGGGTCATTCATTAATAATTCAACCGCTTCTTTGGTTGGGGTTCCAATAATTGGATCTCCACCAATGCCAATTGCTGTACTGATTCCTAAACCAGCTTTAACCACTTGGTCTGCAGCTTCATAAGTTAATGTACCACTTTTAGATACAATACCAATTCTACCTGCTTTAAAAATAAAGCCAGGCATGATACCTACTTTAGCTTCGTCTGCAGTAATTACACCTGGGCAGTTTGGTCCTATTAAACGCGTATTTGTACTAGAAAGATAATTTTTAACTTTCACCATATCCTGAACGGGTATGCCTTCTGTAATACATACTACCAAAGCAATTCCAGCTTCTGCAGCTTCCATAATTGCATCTGCTGCAAATGCAGGCGGAACAAATATGATACTCACATTAGCGCCTGTTGTTTTTACGGCATCTGCTACTGTATTAAATACTGGTTTGTCTAAATGTGTTGAACCGCCTTTACCAGGAGTTACACCACCTACTACATTTGTGCCGTACTCAATCATTTGTGTTGCATGGAAAGTACCTTCAGTACCTGTAAAACCTTGAACAATGATCTTCGACTGTTTATTTACTAAAACTGCCATGGGTTATTTGAAATTTGCGGCAAAAATAGGTTAAAACCCCTTAGTCTAGAAGCTTTCTATAGTAAACTTTCTAGATTTTTTAAATGAAATCAAGCAGATAGGGCTTAAATAATCATTTATCCTAGCATTTAACTACCCAAAATTTAGTTATAGCTTATAAAAAATCTTAGCGTCTTTACTGTTTTGAGTGCTTACTGTAAAGAAATATGGGCCTTGGTATAATAATTCAGTAGGTATCTCAATGATATTATTTCCTTGCAATAAAGTCTTTTTAATACTAGATTTTACCATTCCGTAGATATCTACAATTGTAAGCTCGCAAGCAGTATTATTATTTCTACTAGTAAGCGTTACATACATTCTAGAAGCAACAGGGTTAGGGTTAATACTTACAATACTAACAAAATCAACTGAAGCAGCAGGGGTTGCAATACTGTCTTGAACGCGCACAGTGTTACAAATTTCTGCAACACAACCACCTTTTGTTTTTACTTGCAAACAAGTGGTATAAATACCTTGCATTGGAAATTCTTTTGAAGGGCTAATCTGGTTTCCATCCAACACAGTATTGTCTCCAAAATGCCAAATTCTTTGAATAATAGTATCCCCAATAGCATTACTTAAACTGCTATTAAAACGAACCGTTTTTAAACTAATTCTTTCTGCATTAAAACTAAGGTTTACGTTGCAAGCATTGGCGCTTACTAAAACACTAGTATCCTTAATTGTAAAACTTAAACAATAACTACTGGCACAACCGTTTTTAGTTTTAATTTCTAAACAAGTTGTATAGGTTCCTGCTTTGCTGTATAAATGAGAAGGGTCTACTCGGTTACCAGTAATAATAGCACTGCTATCTCCAAAGTTCCAAACACGGCTGATAACGCTATCTCCAACAGGAGCATTAGTTTCAGTACTATTTACTTTTACTGTATATCCAGAAAGTGTATAAGCAAACACTGCTTTACAGGTAGTAGGAGCAGGAGGTGGCGGGGTTTGAGTAATACAAACAATAAAATTACTTTCAACAATATTAGATACAGGAACTAATGGGTCGTTAATTAACACTATGCCATTACAATTTTCTACGGTAATTTTTAACTTTGTAATTGCTGTACTACATTCAAAAGAGTCGATATAATAGCCATTAGGATTGGTTGTTACTGTATGTGCTATTGAACAACTCAAACTATCGGTATAAATAGATACTTTTTTGTTGGCAATGGCATTTTTATTGGAGTCTTGTACATAGCCTTTTACAATTACTTTATTTGCAAATAAAGCAGTGTTTAATATCAATAAGGTACATGTTAAAAATAGCCTGAACTTATTTTTCATAACAATTGTGATTACAATAAAAAGATACAGGGGAAAGACATTGTGCAGCCTAACTGACCAAAATCTCTAGCTAAAGTTAAACATTTCTGTCAATTATCTCAATTCAAAGCACCAAAATCTCGTATTTAGCGTGCAATCTTAGAATTAGCATGCTAGATTTTGCCATCCAATCCCTACTTTTGCGGCTGAATAAATCAGCATAAAACTTAATTATTATGGCATCAACATCCGATATTAGCCGTGGCATGATTCTGAAATTAGATGGAAATCTATACTCAGTAGTAGAATTTGGTGAAAACAAAACTGCTCGTGCAGCAGCAAAAGTATGGGCCAAGTTAAAAGGAGTAGACAACAAGCGCTCAATTGAAAAAACATGGAATAGTGGCGAAAACATTTTTCCAGTGCGTGTAGAAAAGAAAGCATTTCAATTCTTATACAAAGACGAAAGTGGCTATAGTTTAATGAACAATGAAACTTTTGAGCAAATCACTTTGGGCGAAGAAATGATTGATGCGCCTCAGTTTTTAAAAGATGGTTCTGAAGTATTTGTTTTTATTAATACTGAAAGTGAATTGCCTATTGGTGCAGAGTTACCTGAAAAAATTGTAGTAAAAATTACTTATTGCGAGCCAGGTTTAAGGGGCGATACTGCAACACGTGCGTTAAAAGCTGCAACCGTTGAAACTGGTGCAACCGTTATGGTTCCATTGTTTGTAGAAGACGGTGAATTGATTCGCATTAACACCAAATCTGGTGAATATGTAGAACGTGTAAAAGAATAATTATTACTATTACGATATAGTTACAACTACTTGTGGCGGCTACTTAGCCGCCATTTTTATGCCATATCGGGTAAATTTCGCATAAAATCTATTTTTTTCAATTTTAAAGAAAATAGCTGTTTTTAGCAAAAAATGGCTATTTTGCCCCCCGATTTGACCTGAATTAACCGTTTTTTATCAAAAACTAGCCATTTATGGACTTGAAGCAAATACACGAATTAATTAAAATTGTCAATAAAAGTAATATTGGCGAAATCAGTATAGAAGACAAAGATGGTAAAGTAACCATCAAGCAAAAAGAAGAGCCAGCTATTACGGTAGCGGCACCTTCACACCAAGTCTTTTCTACTAGTGCTGCACCTGTTGCCTCTGCGCCAGTTGCCGCTCCTGTAGCTGCTGCTCCAGTTGCTAAAGTTGATAACCTAATAACTATCAAAAGCCCAATGATTGGTACTTTCTACCGCAGGGCTTCTCCAGATAAGCCACTTTTTGCTGAAGTTGGCACAGCTGTTGCACCAGGCAAAGTGGTTTGTATTATAGAAGCCATGAAATTATTTAATGAAATTGAAAGTGAAATCAGCGGAACGATCGTTAAAGTTTTAGTAGACGATGCAAGCCCAGTTGAATACGATCAACCATTATTTTTAGTTGAACCAGCATAGAACTGTGCTATTTTTTTTCATCAAATTCTGTACATGTTTAAAAAAATACTAATTGCCAACAGAGGTGAGATTGCACTACGTGTTATTCGTACTTGTAGAGAAATGGGCATTAAAACAGTGGCTGTATATTCTACTGCTGATAAAGATAGTTTGCACGTAAAATTTGCAGACGAAGCTGTTTGCATCGGAAAACCACAGAGTGCAGATTCTTATTTGAATATTCCCCACATAATGGCTGCTGCCGAAATTACCAATGCCGATGCGGTGCATCCTGGGTATGGTTTTTTGGCGGAGAATGCTAAGTTCTCGCAAATCTGTGCCGACCATGGCATTAAATTCATTGGGCCAACGCCAGAGATGATTAATAAAATGGGCGATAAAATTTCTGCAAAAGAAACCATGATTAAAGCAGGTGTACCTGTAGTTCCTGGTGGAGAAGGTTTGTTAGAAAGTGTAGAAGAAGCTATTAGTTTAGCCAAAGTAGTAGGATACCCTGTTATATTAAAAGCAACTGCTGGTGGTGGTGGAAAAGGAATGCGTGTTGTATGGAACGAAGCTGAAATTGAAAAAGCTTATCATGCGGCTAAAATGGAAGCAGGTGCCTCTTTTAAAAATGATGGCATCTACATGGAAAAATTTGTAGAAGAACCTCGTCATATAGAAATTCAAATTGCAGGTGACCAATACGGAAATGTTTGTCATTTGAGTGAGCGTGATTGTTCTATTCAACGTCGTCACCAAAAATTAGTAGAAGAATCTCCATCACCTTTTATGACGCCAGAATTGCGTTTTAAAATGGGTGAAGCCGCTATTAAAGCAGCTTCGGCAATTAACTATGAAAGTGTTGGTACTATTGAGTTTTTGGTAGACAAGCACCGTAATTTTTATTTCATGGAAATGAACACACGTATTCAAGTTGAACACTGTGTAACAGAAGAAGTAGTAAGTTTCGATTTAATAAAAGAGCAAATTAAAATTGCTATGGGCGAAAAAATTTCTGGTAGAAATTACGAACCCCAAATGCATGCAATTGAGTGTAGAATAAATGCAGAAGATCCTTATAACGATTTCAGACCTTCTCCAGGAAAAATTACCACCTTACATACTCCCGGCGGACACGGTGTTCGTGTAGATAGTCATGTGTATGCAGGTTATGTAATTCCTCCTTATTATGATTCAATGATTGGTAAATTAATTACCGTTGCACAAACACGTGAAGAAGCAATTGATACCATGTATCGTGCATTGAGTGAATATGTAATTGAAGGAGTAAAAACAACCATTCCATTCCATTTACAATTAATGCAAAATGAAGATTTTAGAAAAGGTAATTTTACCACTAAGTTTCTTGAATCATTCACCATGAAATAATTGTTTGAAACAAAACATAACAAAAAAGCCCCCGATTAAAATCAGGGGCATTTTTTATTAGTTGAAAAGTGGATTATTGATTTCCACCACCGCCGCCGCCACGTGGTCCACGTTGCATAGACATTGCTTCAATTACTTTTTTAGCTAAGTCTGCAGGAAGTGCTTTTTCTAAACGTTTGTTACGCTCATCAGTCATTGCTTTCATTAATGTTGGACGATCTGCTTCACTTGCATCTCTTAAAGCCATCATTTTAGGACGCATATCAGCGTTGATAGCCACAACTGAATCAACTTGAACATCATTCAAGCCCATGTCTTTGTAACGTTGTTTCATTGCTGCTGCACGTGCTGCAGGATCTCCACCCTGACCGCCGCCGCCATTTTGTTGTGCAAATAAAGTTGTTGCTGAGCAAATCATCAGCATGGCAAATAATACTAGTGTTTTTTTCATAACTATATTTTTTTGTTTGTTTACTAAGGTTAAGATAGTAAATCCAAGGAGATGAAGATAAATTATCGGTAGAAGCTTTTAATTTCTCGGCCTGTAAATATTAAAAAAAAGCCCCATCACTAATTAAAGTGACGGGGCTACTTGCTTGCTCAAGCAATATTATCTTAAAAACAACATTTCACGGTATTTAGGAAGTGTCCAGATTTCATCATCTACTAAACTTTCTAATTTGTCAACATGGTAGCGAATTTCATCGAAGTAAGCTGCTTTTACTTGGCTTTCATAAGCAATAGCTTTGGTACGAGTGCTTTCAATATTATTAGCAATTTTACGCGCTTCAACCATTGCATGCACTTTGGTATGAATTACTTGAATATGCTCGCTCACTTGTTTGAGAATAGTTAACTGACTAGCATAAGCAGATTCTGGTAAGCCAGCTGCTTTTAATCCGTTCACATTAGCCAATACTGAATTTTGGTATTTGATGGCTGCAGGAAGAATATGATTCAATGCAAGGTCACCAATAATACGTCCTTCAATTTGAACTTTTTTCAAGTAGTTTTCTAGTTCAATTTCGTGACGTGCTTCTAGTTCAATATGGTTATAAATACCATTTGATTCAAATAAATGTTTTGCTTTGTCGGTAGTTAAAGCATCGAAAGCCAGTGGAGTGGTTTTGATATTTGGTAAACCCCTTCTCTCAGCTTCTTTAGCCCACTCAGCGCTATATCCATCTCCTTCAAACAAAACGGTTTTGCTTTCAACAATGTATTTTTGAATGACATGCATGATGGCAATTTCTTTCTTATCACCTTTTTCAATTAAGCCATCAACATCTTTTTTGAATTGCTTTAATGTAGCAGCCAAAATAGTGTTTAAAGTAATCATTGGATTTGCACAGTTTGCAGTAGATCCAACCGCACGGAATTCAAATTTATTTCCAGTAAAAGCAAAAGGAGAAGTTCTGTTACGATCTGTATTATCTAATAGCAATTCTGGAATGCTACGGTGTAAATCAAGTTTTAAAATGGCTTCGTCTTGTTCGTCGAATTTATCACCAACCCTTGTTTCAATATCTGCTAAAACTTTTGCCAAATATTGTCCAACAAATACAGAGATAATTGCAGGTGGCGCTTCGTTAGCACCTAAACGGTGGTCATTGCCTGCAGAGGCAATTGATGCCCTTAAAATATCTGCATAATCATGAACTGCTTTGATGGTATTAACAAAGAAAGTCAAGAACATCAAATTGGTTTTTGGCGTTTTACCAGGAGCTAATAAATTAACACCAGTATCAGTAGCCATGCTCCAGTTATTGTGTTTACCACTTCCGTTGATTCCTGCAAAAGGTTTCTCATGAAGTAATACACGTAAATGGTGTCTTTTTGCAACACGCGTCATAATATCCATTAAAAGAATATTATGGTCAACCGCAATATTTACTTCTTCAAAAATAGGCGCACACTCAAACTGTGCAGGTGCAACCTCGTTATGACGCGTACGTAAAGGAATACCTAATTTATATGCTTCAGATTCGTAGTCACGCATGAATGCATACACTCTTTCAGGAATAGATCCAAAATAATGGTCTTCTAATTGTTGTCCTTTAGCAGGAGCAGCGCCAAACACTGTGCGGCCCGCTTGAATTAAATCTGGACGAGCATTTGCTAATCCTTCGTCAATTACAAAATACTCTTGTTCCCATCCTAGGGTTGCAGTAATTTTTGTAACGTTTTTATCGAAATAATTTGCAACATCAACAGCAGATTTATTTAAGGCTTCTAATGCTTTTAACAAAGGTGCTTTGTAGTCTAAAGATTCGCCAGTATAAGAAACAAAAATAGTAGGAATACACAAAGTTTTTCCGTGTCCTATTTCAATAATAAATGGTGGAGAAGAAGGATCCCAAGCAGTGTAGCCACGTGCTTCAAAAGTTGCACGAATTCCTCCGTTTGGAAAAGAAGATGCATCAGGCTCTTGTTGAATTAAAGCAGCACCATCAAATTCTTCAATGGCAGTACCATCGCTTTTTAAAGTAAAGAATGAATCATGTTTTTCTGCAGTAGTTCCTGTTAATGGCTGGAACCAGTGTGTATAGTGTGTTACACCTTTGCCTTCAGCCCAAGCACGTAAACCGTTTGCAATGCTACCTGCAACACTACGATCAATTTTTTTGCCTCCTTTAATACTTGTCACCAGACTCTTGTAGGCATCATCACTTAAAAACGCTCTTGCTGTTTTAATAGTGAATACATTTTCGCCAAAAATCGAAGTGATTTTAGGTGCAGTCACATTTAAACTGGAACTTTTTTCATTGGCCACTTTGTTGATGGCGTCGAATCTTAATGACATAGGAGGTGGTTTTAATTTAGAAGATGTTTAAAGATAACTCCATTTTGTAGGCTTATCTTGAAAAAAATTTCCCCATCTTAAATGAAAGATGGGGAAACAGGAAATTAAAGTTATATGTAGTTAGAATTATATATTTGCTGTTTTTACAGTTGTAATAATTCTTGCAGCAACTTTATATGGATCTGCAGCTGAATTTGGTCTGCGATCTTCTAACCATCCTTTCCAACCTCTTTCTACAGCACCAATTGGAATGCGTATAGAAGCGCCTCTGTCTGAAACACCAAAAGAGAAATCATGGATACTTGCAGTTTCGTGCTTACCAGTTAAACGTAAATGGTTATCTGCTCCGTATACTTCAATATGTTCTTTAACAAACGGACGGAAAGACTCACAAATAATATCGTAAGTAGCTTTATTGCCACAAGTTCTTAATGTAGTGTTAGAGAAATTAGCATGCATACCAGAACCATTCCAGTCTAAAGTACCTAATGGCTTACAATGCCAATTGATTGATACGCCATGTGCTTCTCCTATTCTTTCTAATAAATAGCGTGCAATCCAAATTTGATCACCAGCTTCTTTTGCTCCTTTAGAGAATATTTGAAATTCCCATTGTCCAGCAGCAACTTCTGCATTGATTCCTTCAATATTTAAACCTGCATCAATACATGCGTCTAAATGCTCTTCTACAATATTTCTGCCATAAGCATTATTAGCTCCTACAGAACAATAGTAAGGTCCTTGAGGTCCAGGATATCCGCCTTCTGGGAATCCTAGAGGTTTATTGGTTTTAGGATTCCACAAGAAATACTCTTGTTCAAAACCAAACCAGAAATCGTTATCATCATCTTCAATGGTAGCGCGTCCATTAGATACATGTGCTGAACCATCAGAATTCAATACTTCGCACATAACTAAATAAGCATCTCTGCGAAGTGGGTCTTTTACAATGAAAACTGGTTTTAATAAGCAGTCACTTGATCCACCTGGAGCTTGTTCTGTTGAAGAACCATCGAAACACCACATATCGCAGTCTTCCAACTTTCCAGAAAAATTCCTTTCAACTTTTGTTTTACTTCTCAATGATTGAGTTGGCTTATAACCATCGAGCCAAATGTACTCTAACTTTGAAACTGACATTAACGCTAAATTTAATATTAAAAAATAAAATATATCTTGTTTTGAAAGGGCAAATATTCAAAAACTGAAACAAATTTAATCAATATTGCAATATTTGTAAAAAATATTTAAAAAAAATTAAAAAATAGTCTTTAAATTAAATATATAATAATAATCATATATACGATATGCCTATTTTTTATTCAAAAATGGAATTGAGGATTCAAAGAATTAAACGCTTCAATTTTATATTACTAATTGTTAGAAATTCAACATTCAGCTTAAGCTACACTTTTGTACCTTTGCGCCTTATTTAAAGAACAAGTAACTATAATGGAAATTACTGTCAATACAGCCAAGCAATTAAGACTTACAGAAGCAGAATTCGAACTGATTAAACAGAAACTAGGTAGAACCCCCAATTTTACGGAGCTATGTGCTTTTAGTGGAATGTGGAGCGAACATTGTAGTTATAAGAATAGTATTAAATGGTTAAAAACACTTCCAAGAGATGGTGGTAGAATGTTAGTTGCTGCAGGTGAAGAGAATGCAGGATTAATGGATATGGGAAATGGTTTTGGAGTAGTTTTTAAAATAGAAAGTCATAACCACCCAAGTGCCATTGAACCATTTCAAGGAGCGGCAACAGGTGTTGGTGGTATTCAGCGCGATATTTTCACCATGGGTGCACGTCCTATTGCATCTTTAAATAGTTTGCGTTTTGGAAATATTCAAGATAAAAAAACACAAAGATTATTAGCAGGTGTTGTGCACGGAATTGGCCACTATGGAAATTGTTTTGGTGTACCAACTGTTGGTGGTGAAGTGTATTTTGAAAACTGTTATCATACCAATCCATTAGTGAATGCAATGAGTGTTGGTATTATGCGTTCCGATAAAATGATTAGTGCTACAGCAGAAGGTATTGGTAATCCAGTATTTTTTGTAGGAAGTGCAACTGGTAAAGATGGTATAGGTGGTGCTAGTTTTGCCTCTGCAGAAATTACTGCAGAAAGTACCGAAGAATTACCAGCAGTTCAAGTAGGAGACCCGTTCCAAGAGAAAAAATTATTAGAAGCTTGTTTAGAAGTGATTGATACCAATGCAATTGTTGGTATGCAAGATATGGGCGCAGCTGGAATTATTTGTTCTACTGCAGAAATGAGTGCCAAAGGTGGTGTGGGTATGCGCATTGATTTAGATAAAGTTCCTACGCGTCAAAAAAACATGAAGGCTTGGGAATTATTGTTGAGTGAAAGCCAAGAACGCATGTTAATTGTAGTTGAAAAAGGCAAGGAAGAAGCGGTATTAAAAGTATTTGAAAAATGGGATTTGAGTTGTAGTAAAATTGGAGAAGTAACCGGAGATGGCTTACTTAAATTTTATATGCATGGTGTTTTAGAAGCAGAAATTCCTGCTTATGAATTAGTATTAGGAGGCGGTGCACCACAATACACAAGAGAATATACAGAACCAAAATATTTCGATAAAATAAAAGCGTTTTCAACTGATTCAATTCAAGACATTACTGATGTAAAAGCAGTTGCAGAACAATTGATTCAAATTCCAAATATTGCTTCTAAGCGTTGGGTTTACACGCAGTACGATAGCATGGTTGGTGCTGGAAATGCATCTACCAATGCGCCAAGTGATGCATCTATTGTTTTGGCAAAAGGCACTGGTAAAGCATTAGCCATTACGGTTGATTGTAATAGTAAATATGTATTTGCAGATCCTTATGTAGGCGGATTGATAGCAGTTGCAGAAGCCGCTAGAAATATTGTTTGTAGTGGTGCAGAGCCAATAGGCGTAACCAATTGCTTGAATTTTGGTAATCCTTATGATCCAGAAGTGTATTATCAATTTGTAAAAGCAGTTACAGGAATGGGTGATGCTTGTAAGAAATTTAATACCCCTGTAACAGGAGGTAATGTAAGTTTCTATAACCAAAATCCAGACGGTCCTGTTTATCCTACGCCCACTATTGGTATGGTAGGCATATTAGACGATTTTAACAATCGCATGACACTTAATTTTAAAAATGTAGGTGATACAATTGTATTAATTGGCCAACAACAAAACGATATTGGCTCTTCGGAATATTTACACAAATTAAACGGTGTTGAATATTCTCCAGCACCATATTTTGATTTAGAAGAAGAGTTTAAAGTGCAACAATTTGTTACCGCAATTATTAAAGAAAAATTAATTGAAAGTGCCCACGATATTAGTGAAGGCGGCTTAGCCATTACATTATTAGAAAGTGGATTCCATAGTAATTTAGGTTTTAATATTTCTGCTACAGAATCTATTAGAAAAGATGCGTATTGGTTTGGCGAAGCGCAAAGCAGGGTAGTGGTTTCTATTAATGAAAAACAACTTGAAAAACTAACAACACTCGCTGCAGAAGCTGGCATTAGTATTGCTACACTAGGAACCATCACTGATGGTGCTATTTCTGTTAATGGAACTAATTGGGGAAGTATTACTGATTGGAAAGAAAAATATGATACAGCGATAGAAAAATTATTAAACTAATATGGAAAAGGAAGCCTCTATAATTGTTACCGGTGCCGCTGGATTTATTGGTAGCTGTATGGTGCAGGCTTTAAACGAACAAGGGTATCAGAATCTATTATTAGTGGATGATTTTGGAATTGAAAGCAAAAGAAAAAATTGGGAATCAAAACAATTTAGCCAAATTATAGAACGCTATTATTTGTTTGATTGGTTAGCAATTCATCAACCCAAAATTGCACTTGTAATTCATTTGGGGGCAAGAACAGATACCACTGAATTTGATTATAGTATTCACGAAGAATTGAATCTGCAGTATTCAAAAAGTCTTTGGAATTACTGTGTTCAAAACAATACTCCATTGATATATGCATCTTCTGCTGCAACCTATGGTGCAGGAGAGTTTGGGTATAATGACAGCCACGAAATTATTGACAAACTTCAGCCGCTAAATCCTTATGGGGTTAGTAAAAATGAGTTTGATAAATGGGCTCTACAACAAACAAAATCACCTAAGTATTGGGCTGGGTTGAAGTTCTTTAATGTATATGGCCCCAATGAATTCCACAAAGATCGAATGGCAAGTGTTATATGGCATTCGGTAAAACAAATTAAAAAAGACGGCGTTGTTAAACTATTTAAAAGTCATCGTTCCGATTTTAAAGACGGAGAACAGCTACGAGATTTTGTTTATGTAAAAGATGTAGTAAAAGTAATTAGTTGGATAGCAAATTCTTTTCATTTAGGTAATTGGCAAGCAGAAAAAAATGGCATCTATAATTTAGGAACAGGAATCGCTAGAAGTTTTTATGATTTAGCAGTAGCTAGTTTTAAAGGACTTGATTTAGAACCTAATATTAGTTTCATTGATATGCCTATTGATATTCGTGACAAATACCAATATTATACGCAAGCAAATATGCAAAAACTGCGCAGCGCAGGGTATACAGATGCTTTTTATACACTAGAACAAGGGGTGGATGATTACGTGCGCAATTATTTGCAAACATTGAACTATTATTAAACGAAAGTTTTCTTATAGTGCCTTAGTAATAAGAAAAGTTTTTTAAAAAGAATGTTATGAGCAAAAAAGTAGCCATCATTGGCGGAGGCAATTTAGGAACAGCAATAGCAGAAGGTTTAATTAATAGTGGATTTGTTTTACCCGAACATTTAATTGTTACAAAAAGAAATATTGAAACGCTAAAAGCACTCGAAGAAAAAGGGGTATTAATTAGTAACGATAATTTAGAGGCAGTGAACTATGCCGACTGGGTTATTTTAGCAATAAAGCCCTTTCAATTAAAAGAAGTCCTCACCCAAATGCAGCCTGCTTTACATGCAAAAAAACATGCCATAGTAAGTGTTGTAACTGGTGTTTGGATAAAAGATATTCAAGAAATAGTTGGTGCTGATTTCCCCATCTTTCGTGCAATGCCTAATACAGCTATTGCCATACAAGAAAGTATGACTTGCATTTGTTCGGCAAATGCAAATGACACACAAGTTGATTTTGTAAACGATGCATTTAATCAATTAGGAAAAACCGTTTTTATAGAAGAAAAATTAATGGATGCGGCCACTGTTTTAGGTGCTTGCGGAACTGCCTATGCTATGCGCTATATTCGGGCCAATATTCAAGGAGGAATTGAAATAGGATTTAGTGCTAAAGTAGCTTCCTTAATTGCCGCTCAAACCGTAAAAGGAGCAGCGGAGCTTTTATTGCAACGACACACACATCCCGAACAAGAAATAGACAAAGTAACTACGCCAAAAGGTTGTACCATAGCGGGTTTAAACGAAATGGAACACCAAGGGTTTAGTTCTTCTTTAATTAAAGGAATTATTACTAGTTATAAAAAAATATTGAGCGATATGTAATGCAAGGCAGCAATGTTTTAAAAATTCGTATCTAAAATTCTATCACCTAATAATCGCCTGTGAGCCATTTTCGCTATTGTTTATTTGTCATATTCTTACTTTTAGCAGATTCTATTTTTGCTCAAACAAATTTGGCAAAATCACCAGACTCAATAAATGTTTCTAAAAAAGAAATAACTATTGAAAAAGATATTACAGACCTAATCAGGAGCGCCAATAAAAAAGACCAACATAAAATTATTACTGCTACTGATACTACCGACAACCAACGGTTATTTTCTTTTATTCCAGCTGCTGGTTATTCTTTGCAAACAGGACTAGCAGGAATTTTAAGTGCCAATCTTGCTTACTTCAATGATACTGCCAAAAATCAAAAAATCTCTAGTATTTCTACAAGTATCACTTATACACAGTACAATCAAACGATAGTTCCCTTGGTCATTAATATTTGGACTAAAAATAATCGATACAATTTTATTTCAGACAATCGGTACATAGATTATCCTTCTAATATTTACGGAATTGGCGGAAGGACTAACCCGAATAAAGGTCACCAGATTGCATTCTATGCGCTTAAATTTCATCAAACAATATTAAAATCTGTTGCCAATAATTTGTATGCAGGAGTTGGGTATTATTACGATCAGTTTTGGAATATTAAAATATTAGATTCAGTTACAAAAAGAATGAATGCATTAATTAATCGCCAACTTGGTACAGGTGAAACCACTTCTAGTATTGCTTTGAAATTAATGTACGATAATCGACTCAACCAAATCAATGCGAAAAATGGCTGGTATGTGAATTTGGTATACAGAGATAGTTATAAGTTTTTGGGTAGCGATAACAATTGGCAATCATTGCTAGTGGATATTCGAAAATATATTCCATTTCCAAAACACAGCAGAAATACGCTAGCACTTTGGAGTTTTAATTGGTTAACGCTTGGCGGAACGGTCCCTTATTTATTATTGCCTAGTACTGGTTGGGATGACCAATACAACACCGGAAGAGGCTATATCCAAGGGCGTTTCAGGGGAAAAAATATGTCTTATTTTGAAAGTGAATATCGTTTTAATATTTCTAGAAATGGATTTTTAGGTGGTGTGCTGTTTGGCAATCTGCAATACTTTTCTCCAGATATTTCTGCACAGTTTCAAGTGCTCTCACCAGGTTATGGCGGAGGATTACGCATTAAATTAAACAAGCACTCAGGCGCTAATTTATGTATCGATTATGGTTTTGGAAAAGACGGTTCTCGTGGATTTTTTGTAAATCTTGGAGAAGTGTTTTAACCTAATTGATTAATGTGCTTTTAAGAATGCAATTGCTTTAATATGTGCGTCTTCGGTAGCTTCTTTATTAAAACTAGGATTACTAGGATTTGCAAAACCATGTCCAGCTTCATATTTATAAGCAGTTATTTTTTTACCAGTACTTAGCATGTCTTGCTCAAATTTAGTAACCATTTCAGGCGAAGGGCTTTTGTCTTTGTTGCCAAAAAATCCAATCACATCGCAATTCAAGCCTTTTAATTTTTCTAGATTGGTTTCTGGCCTGCCATAATACATTACACAACCTGCAGCTTGTTTACCTGCTAATAAAGCTGTTTGCAAACTCCACATTCCTCCAAAACACCAGCCAATTGTATAAATTTTAGCAGAGCTTCCACTGTAGCTAATTGCGCCTTTTACAATATTTTCTAGTCGATCTATTTTTACACCCTGCATGAGTTTCATGGCACTATCAGGTGTAGCGGCTGTTTTACCATCATATAAGTCAATGGCTAATATGTTTACGTCTGCTAGCTCGCCAGATAGGTTATCGGCTTCTCTTTTAATATAGTCGTTTAGCCCCCACCATTCTTGAATCACAAACACCCATTTATTTGTTTTTCGCTTGTTTTTTATTTCATAGCCTTTTGCTTCTGTACCATCTGCGGCCTTGAATACAATAGAAACCCCTTTGGCATCTGCTAATTCAAAAGGGATCGGCGTTTGGTGCATTTGAGCAAATGCAGCGTTATTAGAAGCCTGTCTAAACTGCTCGCGAACATCGGCATTATAGCAACTAGTATAGCATTCGGGGCTTAGGGCAACCGGAGCTGGTGTTTTATAGCTATAACTTAAAAACAACGCAGTTGAGAAGGCGGCCAAGGTTAAAAGCAGTATTTTTTTCATAATCCAATTTTTTGTGGGAAAGATTTGCACTTCAAATTAACACTTCTTAACAGCAAAAGGTTGAATTTTGTTTGGATATATTTTTCCTCAATTTTTTGCAGTAGGTTTGTATGACCGCTGAGATTTTTTCGTTATTTATTTCCCTTGGTCAAATTACAGAACATTCATTAAAGGTAAGAATTAGGCCTGATTGCTTAATTCAAGCCAATTTTTTGTTTTGTAAATAATCGATCACTATTGGTTGATTGTGCTCTTTTGATATTAGAATTTTAAAAATCTGTTGGTCTGTAAAAAGGCCACACCCATTGAATAATAAATAGAATTATGGCTAAGTACATTTTTGTAACTGGTGGAGTAACCAGTAGTTTAGGTAAAGGAATTATTGCTGCATCGTTGGCAAAGTTATTACAGGCAAGAGGTTTGAATGTTACTATTCAAAAGTTCGACCCTTATATTAACGTAGATCCAGGAACCCTAAACCCTTATGAACATGGGGAGTGTTATGTAACCGAAGACGGTGCTGAAACCGATTTAGATTTAGGACACTACGAACGTTTTTTAAGTAGTTATACTTCTCAAGCAAACAATGTAACTACCGGTCGGATATATCAAACAGTTATTAATAAAGAAAGAGCCGGTGATTTTTTAGGAAAAACCGTACAGGTTGTTCCCCATATTACCGATGAAATCAAGCACCGAATGATGTTACTTGGTCAAGACGATAAGTTTGATATTGTCATTACTGAAATTGGTGGAACCGTTGGAGATATTGAAAGTTTGCCCTTTATTGAAGCCGTTCGTCAATTACAATGGGAACTTCCAGACGAAGACGTGATGGTGGTGCATTTAACACTGATTCCTTATTTAAAAGCGGCCAAAGAATTAAAAACAAAACCTACACAGCATAGTGTTAAAATGCTGAGTGAAACAGGTGTTCATCCAGATATTTTGGTATGCAGAACCGAGCAGCCATTAAACAACGAAATCAAAAGAAAAATTGCGCTTTTCTGTAATGTAAAAACTGATGCAGTCATTGAAGCAATGGATGCCGATACTATTTACGAAGTGCCTTTGTTGATGTTGCGTGAAAAACTAGACTTGATCTGTTTGAAAAAAATGAACATCACCAATTATGCTGAGCCCAATTTAGAGAAATGGAAAAGCTTTTTAGATAAATTAAAGTATCCAAAAAGTAAAGTGACTGTTGGATTGATTGGAAAGTATATTGAGCTACAAGATGCCTATAAGTCAATCTTAGAAAGCTTTGTACACGCAGGTGCAATGAACGAAGTGAAAGTAGAAGTAGTGAATGTGCATAGTGAGTTTATTACCAATGAAAATGTTTCAGAGAAATTAGCAGGACTTGATGGATTGCTAGTTGCGCCAGGTTTTGGTTTACGTGGCATTGAAGGAAAAATTATTGCGGTAAAATATGCGCGTGAAAAAGGATTGCCATTCTTTGGTATTTGTTTAGGTATGCAAATGGCTGTTATAGAATTTGCAAGAAATATATTAGGATTAAAAGACGCACACTCTACCGAAATGGATGCTAATTCAAGTAATCAAGTCATTAGTATTATGGAAGAGCAAAAGAAAATAAAATTAATGGGTGGTACCATGCGTTTGGGTGCTTATCCTTGCGAAATACAAGAAGGAAGTTTGGCGCACCAAATTTATGGAACGACACAAATCAGCGAGCGTCATAGACATCGTTATGAGTTTAATAATGATTATTTAAACCAATTCCAAGAAAACGGAATGATTGCCAGCGGAACCAATCCAGATACAGGTTTGGTAGAAATTGTTGAAATTCCAAATCACCCATTTTTCATTGGGGTGCAATACCACCCTGAATTAAAAAGTTCCGTTGAAATTCCAGCGCCTTTGTTTGTAGGATTTATTGCTGCTGCAAAAAAATACAATGAACAAAGTAATATTGGAAAGAAAAAATCTGCATCAAGTATAATAAAATAATACCCTCATTTACAAAATATAAAACATGCGTACAGCTCGAATATTTTTTTTGAGTCTTGTAGTTTTATTTACCACATTCAATGCAATGGCCCAGCCAATGCAAGGGATTAAATGGAACAAGCAAGGCACTGGTTATTTTGCCGTTGAATCGGGTGAAATAGTATACAATGATTTAAATTCTATTCAGAAAAAAACATTGGTTACTAAAACGCAATTAACGCCAGTAGGCACTACAAAACAATTATCTGTTCGTAATTTTTTCTTTTCAGAAGATGGGAAAAAATTATTGATTTATACCAATAGCAAAAAAGTTTGGCGTTATGATACTCGCGGAGATTATTGGGTGTTGGATATTGCAACTAGCACGCTAAAACAGTTGGGAAAAGGAAAGCCGGCATCTTCTTTAATGTTTGCAAAGTTTTCTCCAAATAGTTTAAAAGTGGCCTATGTTTCTGAATACAATATTTATTCAGAAGACCTTTCTACCGGAAAAATCGAACAACTCAGTTTTGGCGGAAGTAGAAAAAAAATCAATGGCACATTCGACTGGGCGTATGAAGAAGAATTCTTTTGCAGAGATGGATTCAGGTGGAGCCCAGATAGTAAACAAATTGCTTATTGGCAGATGGATGCAAAAATAACACAAGACCATTTAATGATTAACAATACGGATTCTATTTATCCTTTTGCTGTGCCAGTAGAATATCCGGTAGCAGGTCAAGCGCCATCTCCATTTAAAATTGGGGTGGTTGCACTAAATAATCCTACTATTACTAAATGGATGCAAATTCCAACAGATCCTATATTACAATCGTATGTACCTAGAATGGAATGGGCAGCAAATAGTACGCAATTAATTGTGCAACATTTAAATCGCAAGCAAAATGAATCGGAAATACTTTTGTGTGATATAGCTACTACAAAAACTAGTCCTATCTATCGTGAATCAGACCCCGCTTGGATTGATATTTTGGCTTTATGGGATGAAAAATATTCTTACGGTGGTTGGGATTGGATTGAAAATGGAAATGCTTTTTTATGGGCTAGTGAAAAAGACGGATGGCGTCATTTATATCGTATTAGCAAAGATGGAAAGTCGCAAACGCTTATTACCAATGGCAAATACGATGTTATGCAAATAAGTGCCATTGATGAAAAAAATGGCTATCTCTATTTTGAAGCATCGCCAGACAATGCCACGCAAAAATATTTGTATCGAACTAAATTAGATGGCACAGGAACTGCAATGCGTGTTACACCAGCTAATCAGCCTGGAACCCATAGCTATACACTATCTCCAAATGCCATTTTTGCAAAACATTCTTTTACTAATTATTATACCCCGAATATTTCTGAGTGGGTAAAACTAAATACGCATCAACCAATTGATGGCGACAAAGTAAACAAAGCCATTCAAGTTTCAGATAAATCAAAAATAAACCTTGAGTTTTTTACCATTACCACTTCAGAAGGAGTAACTATGGATGCATGGATGTCTAAGCCTGCTAATTTTAATCCTGCAAAAAAATACCCTGTTATATTTTATGTTTATACAGAGCCTTGGGGCCAAAATGTAAAAGATGAATACGGCGTAGGAAACAACTTTTTATTTAGAGGCGATTTAGCGCAAGAAGGCTATTTCTATATCTCAATAGATAACCGTGGCACTCCAGTTCCAAAAGGAAGAGCTTGGCGCAAATCGATCTACAAAAATATAGGACAAGTTAATATTAGAGACCAAGCATTGGCTGCAAAAGAAATTTTAAAATGGCCTTATATTGATAGTTCAAGAATTGCTGTTTGGGGATGGAGTGGTGGTGGATCGGCCACCCAAAACCTACTTTTTCAATACCCTGAAATTTATAAAACGGGTGTTGCTGTAGCAGGTGTGGCCAATCAATTAACTTACGATAATCTGTACCAAGAAAGATATATGGGATTGCCGCAAGAAGACAAATCAGGATTCATAAAAGGATCTCCTATTACTCATGCAAAAAATTTAAAAGGCAATCTTTTGCTTATTCATGGAACTGGCGATGATAATGTACACTATTCAAATATGGAGATGTTGGTGAATGAATTGGTAAAATATGGCAAACAATTTCAAATGATGAGTTATCCAAACCGCACCCATTCTATATCTGAAGGACCTGGTACTTTTAACCATTTGTCGCAATTGTATACCGATTATATCAGAAAAAATTGTCCCGGAGGGGCTAAATAAGCCAATAAGACAATCTTTAGCGGCTATTTACGTACAAAATAGGCCTGTTTTAATAGATTGATAAATTTATAATTCCTGATTCCCAATCTAAACTGCAAATAGTACCTTTGCCGCTCAATAAAATTCAATATGAAGACAGACAAGAATTCGATTATAGGTTTCGTACTGTTAGGGATTCTGTTTTTTTTATACTTCTGGGTAACCAATAAGCAACAAAATGCTTTATTAGAGGTAAAGAAAAAACAAGAAGATTCACTTGCAAGAATAGCTGCTAGTAGAATGAAAGTGGTAGATACCGTAACCGCAAAAATCGATTCTATTAGAAGAGATTCTGCTTATCGCGTTTCTGCTGCAGGAAATTTCACTACTGCTGCTCAAGGTACCGAGCAATTGATTGTTGTTGAGAATGAGGTAATGAAAGTGAACTTTTCTAATAAAGGAGGAAAAGTACATAGTGTAGTACTTAAAAAATACTTATCGCACGATGGTCAGCCGGTTGTTTTATCAGGTTCAAAAGATCAATTAGGTTATGCAGTTAATACTGGGAATAATCAATCAACTCAAACAGGTGAATTATACTTTGCTGCCAATCCAATTGTAAAAAATGCAGATGGCTCACAAGTAGTTCGATATAATTTACAAGCAAGCAATGGCGAAAGTATTTTACACGAGTACACTATTCAGCCAACTGCTTATATGATTGATTGGAATCTAGCTTTAACAGGTGCCGATAAATTACTTAGCCAAGGTCAATTAAATATGGTTTGGCATTCAGTTACAGAGCAGCATGAAAAGACTGCGGTGTACGAGCGTCAGATGTCGAATATTTGTTTCTCAGAAGGAAATGAGTTTGATTATATCTCTGCCAAAACAGAACGTAAATTCGAAAAGCCAGTTCAGTGGTTAAGTGTTGTTCAACAGTTTTTTAATACCACGCTAATTTCCAAAAACAGTTTTACTGCAGGTGCTGTAAACTGGTCGCGTAAAACAGATTCAACTACCGAACTTGCAACAATAGATGCGAATTTACAAATGAAACTACCTGTACAAAATGTAGTTTCTGTTCCGCTACAATTATATTATGGTCCTAGTGATTTTAATATTCTAAAAAAGCAGGCGCCAGAAATGGACAAGATTGTGAATTTGGGTAGAGATATGTATTCATTTGTCCGTCCAATTAACAAATACATTGTAATGAACGTATTTGATTTCTTTGCAGGATTTGTAAAGAATTTTGGCTGGGTAGTATTATTGCTAACCTTGTTCATACGTTTGGTAACCGCTCCTTTAACTTATAGTAGTTATTTAAGCGGTGCAAAAATGAAAGTGTTGCGTCCGGAGTTAGACACCTTAAAAAAGAAGTTTGGCGAAGACCAACAAGGTTTTGCCATGGAGCAAATGAAATTATTTAGAGAGGCAGGTGTGAATCCTCTTGGCGGATGTATTCCAGCCTTGTTACAGATTCCTATCTTCTTTGCCTTGTATAGTTTCTTTAATTCTAATATAGCACTTCGTGGTCAAGCATTTTTGTGGAGTACAGATTTATCGTCTTATGATGTAATAGCAAGGCTTCCATTCACTATTCCAATGGGATTTGGAGACCATATTAGTTTGTTTACTATTACCGCAGTACTTACTAGCTTTTTAATATCAATCTACAACATGAGCATGACTCCAACGCAAGACAATCCTGCGTTAAAGTATATGCCTTATATTTTCCCATTCATGTTGTTGTTTATTTTTAACCGACTACCATCGGCACTTACTTGGTACTACACAGTTTCAAACGTAGTTACTTTAGGACTCCAATTTGTTATTCAGAATTATATCATTAACCACGATAAAATTTTAGCAAATATTGAGGTAAAGCGTAAAGCACCTAAAAAGCAAAGTAAATGGCAGGAGAAATATTCTCAAATGATGGAAAGCCAGAAAAAAGTGCAAGACTTAAAAGAGCGCAATCAAAAAAAATTAAATAAATAATTAGAGAGGATGTATCAACAAAAGATACATCCTCTTTTTTTTTCAAATCTATGTTGCGTTTAGTTTTTTATAATACTAAACAACAAAGTTTTTTAACTTTAATACTGCTGCTTTTTTTGTAACATTGAGTAATAATTAAATAGAGTAAATGAAGCGTGTTTTATTGATAGTAGGAATATGCTTAAGTAATACCTTGTTTGCTATTGCACAACAACGTGTAGTAGCCGAATGCACCGTTCAATTTAGAATAACACTCGAAGATCTAAAGGCCAATAAAGACGTGCAAAATGCTGTTCAATTAAGTAACAAAACTGTTTACATAAAAGGGAATGATTGCAGGATAGATTTAATGAGTCCATCACTAAACCAATCTATTATTTACGAAAAATTAAACGGCTCTGCTGTGGTATTGCGTGAATTTGGCAATAATAAATTCATGACAAAACTTTCTCCAGAAAAATGGATTGCAGCAAATAAACAATACGATGAAATGAGCATCAGCCTAATGGATGAAACTAAAATCATTTTAGGATACGATTGTAAAAAAGCAGTAATCAGTTTAAAAGATGGAAGTGTTTATACATTATTTTACGCAACAAGTATTACACCTTCAGTTAAAGAGTTTGAATATCCGTTTAGAGATCTGCCTGGCTTTGTGCTAGAATACCAAATAAAGGAATTTGGAGAAAGCATCGTAAACTATAAAGCAGTTAAAATTAATTTGAGTCCAGTACAAGCGTCGAAATTTGATATCCCTACAAGTGGGTATCGGATATTAAACTAGCAGAAATAATTAATTAGAAAATAGAAGTTCGAAGATTAACTAGTAATGAAAAATACTAGTGATGCATTGGAACAGGTGTTTTGAATTTAGTAGGCACTTTCACCTTGAATTTATAAGGATACACATAAGTGGTGTTTCCATTATCAAAACGTAACATAGAACTAATTTCAGAAGGATTTTGTTGGTCTTTAGAGCCAATTAATTGGGTGCCTCTAAATTGCATACTAGCTTTCATAGAAGAATAAGTTAAACTTTTATGAGACAAGCTGCTTAAGTTTTTCAATGAATATTTGCTGTTTTTAGCCTTTTCATCTACTAAACCTGTGAATGAGAATGCAGCATAAGCTACCTGTATTGCCATAATAAATAGGGCAGATATGGTAACTTTTTGTATGGTTTGCTTACAATTCATTTGCTCGAAGGTAAACTATTTCTTAAAAATATCACAATTATCTTAATATTAATAAGACGCACGAAATACAAAAAAGTTGCCTCAATATTAAAATAAAATAAAAAAAAGTTTTATATTCAATAAACTGACCGTCCGATGAGAGAAAATCCATACCGCGAAGACCGAGAGGAACTCAAAGAACTCTTGCTACAATACCAAAATTTAAAATCAGGACGTGCCCATTCTTTTTTAGAAGAAGATGCTTTTGAACAGATTATAGCCTACTACGACGATAAAGACGATATCAACGAAGCCCTCGAAGCGGCAGAAATTGCCCTAGAGCAATTCCCTTATTCTGCTCATTTAATGATTAAAAAAGCAGATTTACTACTAGCCAATAGAAAATACCAAGATGCCTTAAACATTTTGGAAACAGCTGAATTGTATGATAGCAATGATGTTAACCTCTATATTTTAAAAACCGACGCATATTTAGCATTAGACCAACAAGCCAAAGCAGTAACCTTATTAGAAGATGCCTTGCAGTTGTTTCAAGGGGAGGAGCGACTTGATTTGCTATTTGAATTAGCAGATGTTTATGACGACTATGAAGAATTCGATAAAGTTTTCGACTGTTTGAAATTAATTTTAGAAGAAGAACCTAATAACGAAGAAGCCCTATACAAAATCTGTTTTTGGACAGACTTTACAGGTAGAAATGAAGAGAGCATACATCTCCACCAACAAATTATTGAAGACTTCCCATACAGTGAATTAGCCTGGTTTAACATGGCTGCTGCCTACCAAGGATTAAAGTTGTACGAAAAATCAATTGATGCATACAAATACGCCGTAGCCATTGATGAAAAATTCGATTATGCTTATCGTAATATGGGGGATGCATATTTGCGATTGCGTAAATACAAAGAAGCCATTGAAGTACTAGAAAGGGTACTAGAACTATCCCGCCCAGAAGATGTAATTTATGAAGCCATTGGCCATTGTTACCATCGAATGGGAAATTTTGCACAAGCCCGATTTAATTATAAAAAAGCAGTGCATTTAAATCCAGACGATAGTAAACTACACTATAAAATTGCTGTTACTTATATGCTCGAAGAGCAATGGCAGCCTGCAATCAAGCAGTTAGACAATGCCATGCGGATACACCGTTCTATTACTGAGTACAATTTAGCAATGGGCGAATGCCGAATGCATTTGGGCCAATTTAAAGAAGCGATTCAATATTTTAATTTAGTAGTCCGTCAAAAAACAAAAAATGTAGCAGGATGGGAAGCGCTAATTAAATGTTTGCTCAGTGCAACTTATTACGACGATGCATTATTGCAGTCAATTAATGCCATGAAAGCAACCGAAGGCAAACCTGTTTTTTTATTTTACCAAAGCACCGCACTCTTCTTAAATGGCAAATCAAAAGAAGCCCTTTTAAAATTAGAGATGGCAATGGAAAAATCGCCAAAGCAATTAAAAAAATTCATAGATCTAAATCCTTCTATATTACAAAACAGCCAAGTGGTAGATATTTTGGCTAGGTATAAGAAAGGAAAAAAGATTTGATAAGGCTGTGGCCATCAGTTTTATGCATTGCTAAATAAAGTCATTTGATTATTGTATTTTTGCGCCTGAAAAACATACATAATGAATTTTAATTTAACACAAATACCAGAACGTACTGCAAAACCTAGGTCTCATGGCATAACAATGGTTATGGACAAAGGATTGAGTATTCCAGAAGTGCACAATTTCATGAGTGTTGCTGGTCCGCACGTAGATGTGATTAAATTAGGGTTTGGTACTGCTTATGTTACACCAAACTTAAGAGAGAAAATAGAAGCGTATCAGTCTTATGGTATGCCCATATATTTTGGAGGTACTTTATTCGAAGCATTTTTAATTCGCAATCAATTCGACGATTATTTAAACATATGCAAAGATTATGGCATTAATTATATAGAGGTGAGCGACGGCTCAATAAGCATTCCGCATCCTGAAAAATGTGGCTACATTGAAAAACTTACCAAACATTTTATTGTTTTAAGTGAAGTAGGAAGTAAAGATGCCGCACATATTATCCCTCCCTATAAATGGATAGAATTGATGCGGGCAGAATTAGAAGCAGGCTCAACTTATGTAATTGCAGAAGCCCGCGAAGCTGGTAATGTTGGAATATACAGAGGAACTGGCGAAGTGCGGGAAGGGTTGGTACAAGAAATTTTAACGCAAATTCCAGCAGAAAAAATACTTTGGGAAGCGCCACAAAAAGCACAACAATTATATTTTCTTGAACTAATAGGCTGTAATGTTAACTTAGGAAATATTGCACCCAACGAAGTCATTGCCTTAGAAGCAATGCGGATTGGTTTAAGGGGTGATACATTTGAGTTGTACCTAGATAAATAAATTAACATGCGTTACTTTGGTTTATTAGGATACCCTCTTTCTCATTCTTTTTCTCAGAAATATTTTACTGATAAATTTCTTGCAGCAGGAATTACTAACTGCGTTTATGAGAATTTTTCAGTGCCAGAAATTGCATTATTTAAAACCATTTTGGCCAATCAACCTGCGCTAGAAGGATTCAATATAACGATCCCTTATAAAAGAGAGGTGTTGTCATTTTTAAACAGTGCAACCGATTCTGTCAATAAAATGGGCGCCTGCAATTGTGTGAAAATTACCAATGGAAAATTGGTAGGATATAATACAGATATTGTAGGGTTCAAACAATCACTCTTACCCTTTTTAAAACCTTATCACCAAAAGGCCTTAATACTTGGTACAGGGGGGGCTTCATCGGCAGTAGAATATGTTTTAAATGAATTATCTATTCCGTATCAATTTGTTTCTCGCGTGGCTACAGCAACTGCTATTAGTTACAATTCGCTCGATGCCGCAATGCTACAATCACACAAATTAATTATCAATGCAACGCCTCTTGGCATGTATCCAAATGTGCAAGATTGTCCGGCAATTCCTTATGAATTATTAACGCCCGAGCACCATCTTTTCGATTTAATATATAACCCTGCCGAAACAAAGTTTTTAGCCGAAGGAAAACGTATGGGAGCAAGCATTCAAAATGGTTTGGAAATGCTTGTATTGCAAGCAGAAGAAAGTTGGCGTATTTGGAATGAGGCCAATTAGTGCTGTAAGTTTTTTATTAAATGGCGCTCAAAAAATCAATCAATTTTTTCATGGCTTTTTTTCTATGACTGTAAGTGTTTTTTTCAATCATAGTCATTTCTGCAAAAGTTTTCGTAGCGCCATTGGGTACAAAAATTGGATCATATCCAAACCCATCAAACCCTTTCTGCAATTGAACAATAACGCCTTCGCAAACTCCTTCAAACAGGTATTCTTTGTTCTGCCAAATTAAAGAAATAACCGTTCTAAACTGTGCATTTCTATTTTCAATTCCAGTTAAATTTTCTAATAACAAATTAATATTGTCCTGAAAATTTCTACCTTCTCCGGCATACCTTGCGCTTTTTACACCAGGTGCGCCGCCAAGAGAAAATACTTCTAATCCAGTATCTTCACTAAAACAATTTTTTTGTGTTAGTTGATGTATAGTGGTTGATTTTTCAGTGGCATTTGCTTCGAGGGTATCGTGTGGTTCAGGTATATCAATATCTATACCCGCTTCTTTGAGTGTAGTAATTTCAAATCTATCAGTTAAAACCAATCGAATTTCAGTTACTTTATTTTGGTTATTGGTTGCAAAAACTAGTGCAATTTTTTCGGATTCCATTCAGTTCAAATAGTGGTTAGTATAAATTTGGTTGGTATTTTCAGCAACTATAATTGGAACATTTTTTTCAAGCTCATCCAAAGTTTCCCCTTTTCTGTTTTAGCCGCAATTGAATCGCCATCCATAACACTTAATGCAGGCGCTAAAAGCAGCTGACAATTATTATAAACAACAACTTCATAAGCTTGTAGGGCTGAAGAGATTAGTAGTTCAGTAGGGCTTACATCAAAAAGGATTAAAAATTTCGGTTGATTTTTTTGTTCAATTTCAGTAAACAATATTGGGGTATTCGCTAAATTAACAAGGGCAATGTCTCCAAGGTTAAGTTTACAAGCTGTTAAAATATTTGATAAAAATTGTAAGTGTTTGTCGTTTATATAGGCAGCATCTAATTCTTTAACAATAATGGTAATTTGTTTGCCATTATTACCCAAATACCATTGTTTGTTTAAATCAGCTGTAACCCTCTGCTGTTCTACTTTTGGCGCTTTAGGTGCAACTGGTTTTTCTATGATTTTTTCAGTACTAACAATATCCGTTCCAAGAACCAAATTATTGCCATATAAATTAGCAATTACAAAGTCTGGGAGTATTATTTTTTGGGTTGACATAGTAGAAATCAAATATTAACGCTTGTTAGTTTTTGTTTTTTTCGTTTCTTTGCAACAAATATAAAACTATGGCAGCAGGAGTGGATATAAAGATTACAAAAATACCGGTTAGTAAGTTATCTGAAATGAGTCTAGAAAACATTCCTTTTGGTAAATATTTTACCGATCATATGCTAGAAGCAGATTATATAAATGGCGAGTGGACAAATATTACTATCAAACCCTATCAATTATTGCATTTAGACCCTGCATTGTCTGCAATACATTATGGTCAATCTATTTTTGAGGGTATCAAAGCCTATCGAAATGATCAAGGAGATGCTTTTATATTTAGACCCAAAGAAAACTTCAAAAGGTTTAATTTATCTGCAGAGAGAATGTGTATGCCTGCTATACCACAAGAATTGTTCATGGAAGGCATGCGTACCCTTATTGAGCTAGACAAAAATTGGATTCCTTCGCAAAAAGAACATTCCTTATATATTAGACCATTCATGTTTGCAACAGATGTAATGTTAGGTGTTCGTCCATCGGAGACTTATAAATTCATGATTTTGTTGAGCCCAACAGGTCCGTATTTTGCGGCACCTATGAAAATTCTTGTTGAAGAAACCTATACCCGCGCAGCACCTGGTGGGGTTGGATTTTCAAAAAATGCAGGAAACTATGGCGGTAGTTTAATAGCAGCACGTCAGGCCAATAAACTAGGCTACGACCAAGTTTTGTGGACCGATGCTTACGAACACAAATGGTTGCAAGAAGTAGGAATGATGAATGTAGTTTTTATCATTAATGGGATTGCTATTACACCATCATTAGAGGAAGGAACTATTTTGCGTGGTGTTACCAGGGATAGTGTGTTAACGTTATTACAAGAAATGGGTATACCTGTTGAAGACCGTCCTATTAATGTAGATGAATTAATTGCAGCATACCAAGCAGGTCAAGTACAAGAAGTTTTTGGTGTAGGTACTGCAGCAACGATTGCCCCAATAAAAGAAATGAAATACAAAGAGCATATTCTTCAATTCAATGTTGATACTTGGAAAATTGCGCCTTCACTTAAAAAACAATTGGATGATATCAGATACAGTAAAGTAGCTGATACACATGGTTGGATGATTAAAGTATAATTTTAATTACATCTCAGCTTTTTGTTTAAGTGCATTTATTTTTTTATTTGTGTATCCTGATTTTTTGTTTTTTTAATTCCATAGCCAATACCTGCCGCCATTAGTAAACAAATGCCACCGTCAATTGGAACATCTTGTGTGTCTGGTGAAAAGCCAGGTACCACAACTTGCAAAGGATACATCATTGCTATTAAATGAACAATCGTCATCAGTTTTAAAAATCTAATCATTTTAAATATGATTTAAAGTTTGATGATTTTATGAACTGATTTTCCAGCGGCATTAAAAAGGCTAACATAATAAATGCCAGCAGGCAACTGTTTTAATGGGAAACTAACCTGTAAATCCTTGCTATTAATTGCACTGTTTGCAAAAACCAATTGGCCACTTGTATTGTGTATTTGAATATGGGTTGGAGTTGAACTTTTAGTCAACCATTTTATTGTAAGCCAATCATAAAATGGGTTGGGATATAAGTGTACATCAATATTTAGATTGTTTTCTGCAATTAAATTATTTTTTAAAGGCTTTAATACTATTTCAAATCTATTCACACCCTTGGTTTCTGATTCATTCGAAATAGTAAAGTCATAATTAAATCCAATGTCAATGGGCATTATTTGTTTAGTGTACTTGTCATGAAAATATAATTCAACACCTGCTATTTTATTTGTTTGTAAAGATTTTAAATGAAAGGTTCCTTCCATTGCTGTTTCAATGCCAAGTGGAATAATTGAATCTTTATTATAAGCGCTAGTATTGATAGATAATTTTTCGCTGCTATTGCTTATGCTATAAAAATTAAGTTCAGGATTATTTATTTTTAAAGCATCAAATTTATCAACACCATTGTTTGCTGAAGGGTCTAAAATTAGCAAGTGCCTATCCCAAAAAATACTATCAGATTCTATACTTAATTCTAACTGATTTAAGTTTGATTGGGCTCCGCCAAATACAGTGGTAGTAGGGTTGGCAATAACTTTTGCATTTTCAGTAAATTGAATAAAGTTCTCTGAACTAGTATCGGTAGTTTGAACAAAAAACGCAGCAAAAGCAGGAAGGCAAACACTATTAGAAAAAGGATAACTGCTGTATCCGCCTTTTGTTCCTTGTTGTGGATTCCAAATAAAATAATTAGTGCTTACATTATTTCCAATGATTAGTTGGCGCATGTCAATACAAGAAGCATAAGGGTTTCCTATTAAATTAAATCCTGCATTAGTATTGCTTTTAGCTAAATATACTTTTTGGTTGCCTGTATTTAATTCGCCAGATAAGTTGATAGTAATAGGAGATGGCACATAACTACCCGCCGTTAAACCTTCTCCAATTTTCCCTCTAATTAATACCCTAATACCTTGCATTGGATTCCATGCATTATTACCAATTCCATTAGTGTTTGTAAATGGAATCCAACCTTGGTCATTGCTAGTTCCATCGCCCAATAATGGGTTATACCAAAAGCTAGATGGATTATTGGTAGCAGTGTTTGTGAATCCATTTACAGATCCAGCTTGTCCGGTAATGTTTACACTATTAGTCAAATCAAATAAGCCAATAGAATTGGTAAATGGATGCGATAAAAACCGAAAAGTTCTTTTGCCACCAGGTATATATTGTTGCACTACAACCTTACCAATAATTAATGCGCCAATGCCCAACTTATCAAGCATAGCTGTACCATTATTGTCGGCTGATAAAACTAAATTTCCATTACTAATTAATGTACTACTATCTTTAAGTACCAAAGTTCCAGGGTATATTCCTGCTTTTATTTGTAGTGAATTTCCAAGCGTTAAAACGGCTTTATTAAATAGAATAAGGTTATTTAATATTGCAGCAGATGAATCGAATTTAACTGTGCCTGCATCTCCTGTAATATATAGTAATGAGGTGTTTGATCCTGCTAACTTTCCCAATCCTTCAGTTGCAAAATTTGATACAGATAAGGTGTTGCCATTAATGCCTAATACAATTCCAGAATCAATAGATAGTTTTGATAAAATAAAATTGGTTGTTAAATTTTGAAGTCCGTTACGATTCGATAAAACATAAGTATAGCTTGCTTCTTGAAAAGAAATTGGCGAATTACCAGAACCATCTTTTTCAATTCCCCAGGTATTTAAATCTGTAATATTTCCTGTTGATTTGCTATAATAATTTAACGATACAGAAAAATTCCAATTCGGCAAATTAGTAAAACGGGTATTACTTCTTGTCCAATTAATAGTATTGCCAATGGATGTTAGAATATCATTTTTTGTTCCTTTTAAATTGGTAATATTAAAATACTGATCATCCGTTTCTATACTAAAGTCTTTTGCAGATATTCCATTAATTAAACCAGATGGAAGCCATGACTGCGTTGTTGTTGGGGTACCTGTTGCAAGCCATGTGTTGGAAGCTAGCGCGTAAATAAATACAGGATTAGTTTCTGTTCCTTGAAATGCAATCAGTTGGTCGCCGCTGGCCGAGAAACCCGAAACTGCAGTAGAAGAAACGGTTCCTAAACTTGCCACGGGGTTTGTTCCAGTGCTGCTAAAACTTACTGTTATAGTAGTGCCTTTTAATACACCCGAACTAGGGGCGGTCCAAGAATGAACACCTTCTGAGCTTGTTGCAAATGCTGGATTAGCTGATGACCCATTCCAACCCTTTTCTGAAAATTGAATTTTAGTATTTGCAGCAATGTCTACTAGTGTTACAAAAGCAAACTGGTCGTTATTGTCTGTTTGAAAAGCAATAATGGCAATATCTCCTGCCTGTAAGTTTGAAAGCTGCGAAAAAGATGAAAAACATAGGCTCAAACAACAAATACTTATAAAAAATCTAAAAATCATGGCTTTATTATTAAGAATCCAAAATAAATTTTACGCTTGCTGACTACCAAGCCATTTAACTAGAATGGGTGAAATCAAAGCATATTTTGGGTGAATGAGCTAAAAACCATGTTTTTTTAGCGGGGGCTAAAATTATTTTTTACAGCCCCAAAATCAGTCAAAATATAATTTAAGAGCGGAGAACCGGTTTTTTGACCGTATTTTTGGCACTTAATTTCATTTTTTAGGGCGTTTTGAAAAATAGTCGTGGAAAACTTTTGAAAACATTTTGGTTTTTCACATTCAGCCATTACCTTTGCCGTCCGAAATTTTAAACGTATAGAATGCCTACAATACAGCAATTAGTTAGAAAAGGCCGCGAGATAATCAGGGCTAAAAGTAAATCAAGAGCTTTGGACGCATGTCCTCAGCGCCGTGGTGTTTGTACCAGGGTTTACACGACAACCCCTAAAAAACCAAACTCTGCCTTACGTAAGGTGGCTAAGGTGCGTTTAACCAACAAAATAGAGGTTATCGCTTATATTCCTGGTGAAGGTCACAACCTTCAAGAACACAGTATCGTGTTAATTCGCGGTGGTCGTGTTAAGGATTTGCCGGGTGTACGTTACCATATTGTTCGTGGTAGCTTGGATACTGCCGGTGTTAAAGACCGCAAAAAGAGCCGTTCTAAGTATGGTACTAAGAAAGAAAAGGCTAAGAAATAATTATATATAACAACAACCAGCTAATTCATACACCTCATGCGTAAAGCACAAGCAAAAAAATTACCTCTAGCTCCAGACGGACGTTTTAACGATAAATTAGTTACCCGTTTCATTAATAATTTAATGTGGCAAGGTAAAAAAAGTACTGCTATCAATATTTTTTATGATGCAGTGGATAAAGTTTCTAAAGTAACTAGTGAAGATGGTTACGAGGTTTGGAAAAAAGCAATTGCCAACGTAACGCCTGCTGTAGAAGTACGTAGCCGTCGTATTGGTGGTGCAACTTTTCAAATTCCTGCTGAAGTTCGTGCAGATCGTAAAATTTCTTTAAGCATGAAATGGTTAATCCGTTACAGCCGCGAAAGAAATGGTCGTACAATGGCCGACAAATTGGCTAATGAAATCATGGCTGCTGCAAAAGGCGAAGGTGCTGCTTTCAAAAAGAAAGAAGATACACACCGTATGGCTGAGGCGAACAAAGCGTTCTCTCACTTTAAAGTATAATTCGATTGATTGCAATATTTTAAAAAACCTCATTCATTTGAGGTTTTTTTATGCCCATTACGCACTGAAATCAGCTAAATTTTACAAACTTGTCTTACTGATTTAGCATGTTTTTATAACAATTAGAATTAATTCTTTGTGAACCCCTTGTTCAATCGCTATAATTACTACCTTTGCCGCTCGAAAAATTTGAAGCTTACTTCAAAATAAAACTTTAAACAAGAACTCTATATGGCGGACTTGAAATTACAACGCAACTTTGGTATTGCTGCGCACATTGATGCGGGTAAAACCACTACTACCGAGCGTATCCTACGCTACACAGGTATGATTCATAAGATTGGTGAGGTGCATGATGGTGCAGCCACAACCGACTGGATGGAACAAGAAAAGGAGAGGGGTATTACAATTACCTCAGCAGCAGTTAGCTGTGAGTGGAAGTTTCCTACCAACAAGGGTACGGCTGATGCCAATACCAAATCTTACTATTTCAATATCATTGATACCCCGGGCCACGTGGATTTTACTGTAGAAGTAGAACGTTCTATGCGTGTATTGGATGGTTTGATCGCACTTTTTTCTGCGGTTGATGGTGTTGAACCTCAGTCAGAAACTGTATGGCGTCAAGCTAACCGTTATAAAGTTCCTCGTATTGGATTCGTTAACAAAATGGATCGTTCAGGTGCAGACTTTTTAATGGTAGTTCATCAAGTGAAAGAAATGTTAGGTGCTAATGCAGTACCACTTCAGTTGCCAATTGGTGCAGAAGATGATTTCATTGGCGTGGTGGATTTAATTACCATGAAAGGTGTGATTTGGGATATGGAAACAGAAGGTATGACTTTCAAAGAAATTCCTGTTCCTGCAGACCTAGTTGAAGAAGCAAATGAGTGGAGAGCTAAACTAATTGAATCTGTTGCTGAATACGACGACAATTTGATGGAAAAATTCTTCGAAGATCCTGCTTCAATTACTGAAGAAGAGGTACACGAAGCAATTCGTAAAGCTTGTATCGACTTAAGTATTGTTCCAATGATGTGTGGTTCTTCTTTCAAAAACAAAGGAGTTCAAACAGCATTAGATGCGGTATGTCGTTATTTGCCTAGCCCTGTAGATGTTGAAGACACTGTAGGGATTAATCCTGAAACTGGCGAAACCGTTACGCGTAAACCAAATCCAAAAGAACCTTTTGCTGCTTTGGCTTTCAAAATCATGACTGATCCTTTCGTTGGTCGCTTGGCGTTCTTCCGTTGCTACTCTGGTCATTTAGATGCTGGTTCTTATGTACTAAATGTTAGAAGTGGTAAAAAAGAGCGTATCAGCCGTATCATGAAAATGTTTGCGAACAAACAAAACCCAATCGATTTTATCGAAGCAGGTGATATTGCAGCAGCAGTAGGATTTAAAGAAATTAAAACTGGTGATACTTTGTGTGATGAAAATCATCCAATCACTCTAGAGAATATGTTTATTCCTGAACCCGTTATCTCTGTAGCTGTTGAGCCTAAAACTCAAGCAGACGTTGATAAAATGGGTATGGCTATTGCAAAATTAGTGGAAGAAGATCCTACATTACGTGTAAAAACTGATGAAGATACTGGCCAAACTATTTTGTCTGGAATGGGAGAATTACACCTTGAAATTATCGTTGACCGTATGCGTCGCGAATTCAAAGTAGAAATCAACCAAGGTAATCCACAGGTTGCTTATAAAGAGGCATTCGGAAATACTATTGAGCACCGTGAAGTGTTGAAGAAACAGTCTGGTGGTCGTGGTAAGTTTGCCGATATTCAATTTGCAATCGGACCAGCTGATGCTGAGTGGTTAACTGAAAATCCAGGAAAAGCTTTCCAATTCAAAAACGATTTGTTTGGTGGATCAATTCCAAAAGAATTTGTTCCTGCTATTCAAAAAGGATTTGAAACTTCAATGACAACTGGCGTTCTTGCCGGATACCCTGTAGTTTCTATGAAAGTACGTGTGTTCGACGGTAGCTACCACCAAGTGGATTCAGATGCAATGTCTTTTGAATTGTGTGCTAAAGGCGGTTTCCGCGAAGCAGGACGCAAAGCAAAACCAACTTTGCTTGAACCAATCATGCGTGTTGAAGTTGTTACTCCTGATCAATACATGGGTGATGTTACCGGTGACTTGAACCGTCGTCGTGGAATGTTAGAAGGTATGGATACCCGTGGTAATGCACAGGTAATTAAAGCGAAAGTGCCTTTGAGCGAAATGTTTGGTTATGTAACCCAATTGCGTTCAATGTCTTCTGGTCGTGCATCTTCTACCATGGAATTCAGTCATTATTCTCCTGCACCTAATAATATTGCTGAAGAAGTAATAGCAAAGGCTAAAGGAAAAGTAAAGTCTGAAGACTAGTAGTATTATAAAAAACAATGATATACAGCCCTGCTCTTAATTGAGTAGGGCTTTTTTGTGACATATTTGTATGGGTTTTTGCACCAAAATGCCCATTTGGGTATATTTTTCATTTTATTTTAAAGAAATTCACAAAAAACTTCTAAAAATAGTTGCCCAATCAATTGCAGCCCCTTACCTTTGCAACCCCAATCAGAAAATTGGGTTTTGTATATGTCTCAAAGAATCAGAATCAAATTACAATCTTACGATCACAATTTAGTAGACAAGTCTGCTGAGAAAATCGTTAAAACCGTTCGTAGTACTGGTGCAGTAGTTACAGGTCCAATTCCTTTGCCAACGCATAAGAAGATCTTTACTGTACTTCGTTCTCCACACGTAAATAAGAAAAGTCGTGAACAGTTCCAGTTAGCTACTCATAAGCGCTTATTGGATATCTACACTTCTTCTTCTAGAACAGTAGATGCCTTAAGCAAATTAGATTTGCCATCAGGTGTGGAAGTTGAAATCAAAGCATAATCTGCAGTAAGTTAGCCAAGTTGGCAACCACTTCAGAAATAACAAAGAGTTCTTATACAAATTATATTCACCTACCAAACCGCATAGCGGCCAAAGTAGCTCTGATTAAAGAAAGCCATAAAAGTTAAAGGTCTAGGCCAATAGCTCAAATGGACTAACATATAAACAGGCCCTTCGAGGTTTGTTTACTACCGGTACTTCCTCTTCAAAATTAATTTTTTGGAAACAAAGGAAAAGGTCGCTAGTCAACAAGGATTGAATTTCGCTTCATCGGCGAAATGTCCTACATACCTCCGCGGGGCACAAACCGCAAAACGATGAAAGGAATTATTGGAAAAAAAATTGGTATGACCAGCATCTTCTCTGAAGATGGCAAGCAAATTGCTTGTACCATTATTGAAGCTGGTCCAAATACCGTTACTCAGGTTAAAACCTTAGAGACAGACGGCTACAACGCTATCCAATTAGCAGTTGGTGACAAAAAAGACAAACGCGCTACTAAAGCTGAGATTAATCACTACGCAAAAGCTCAGACCTCCGCAAAAAAATTCGTTAAAGAATTCCGCAACTATTCAATAGAAAAAGCTTTGGGTGAAACCGTAACGCTAGACATTTTCGCTGAAGGCGATAAAGTTGAAGTTGTTGGTACCACTAAGGGTAAAGGTTTCCAAGGTGTTGTAAAACGCCATGGTTTCTCTGGTGTGGGTGAAGCATCTCACGGACAACATGATCGTCAAAGAGCTCCAGGTTCTATTGGTGGTTCATCTTATCCTGCAAGAGTGTTTAAAGGAATGAGAATGGCTGGAAGAATGGGTAATGACAGAGTGATGTTGAAGGGCTTGAAAGTGGTAAAAATATTTTCTGAAAAGAATTATATACTAGTAAGCGGTTCAGTTCCTGGACATAACGGATCAATCGTTTTAATCCAGAAGTAATCACACAATAATCTGAAGAAAATGCAAGTAGACGTATTAACTATAAAAGGAGAGAAAACCGGTAGAACGGTAGAATTACCTGCAGAGGTATTTGGTATCGAGCCTAATGATCACGTGATCTATTTGGCAGTAAAGCAGTATTTAGCTGCTGGTCGTCAAGGTACACACAAAGTAAAAACACGTGCCGAAGTTCAAGGTGCTAGTCGCAAGTTGCACAAGCAAAAAGGAACTGGTGGTGCGCGTAAAGGTAATATCCGTAACCCTTTGTATAAAGGTGGTGGTACTATCTTCGGACCAAAACCACACTCTTATGATTTTAAATTAAATCGTAAAGTGAAAGACCTAGCAAAAATTTCAGCTTTAAGCCATAAAGCAAAAGATAACGCCATTTTTGTTATTGAAGATGTTACTATGGAAGTGCCTAAAACCAAAGAATTGGTTGCAGCAATGAAAAGTTTGAATTTGTTTGATAAAAAAACATTGATCGTGTTGCCAGAATACAACGACAATTTGTATTTGAGCACTCGTAATATTCCAAATATCGCTAGCACACTTTTAGCTGATATCAATACCTACGAAATAATGAACGCAGATGTATTGGTGTTAACTGAAAACACAGCAAAAATATTTGCAGATAACGACGCAGTAGTTTCTTAGTTAACTGATTAAATTGAATGAATTTTTAAGATTAACGTTTCAACACAATATAAATGAAACCTTCAGAAATATTAGTAAAACCGATTTTAACTGAAAAAGCAAATGCTCAGCAAGAAAAATTGCGCAAGTATGCTTTTAGAGTTAGCCGTAAGGCAAATAAACTTGAGATCAAAAAAGCAGTAGAAGATTTTTACGGTGTTACCGTATTAGATGTAAACACTGTGGTTGTTCCTGGTAAAAATAAAACACGTTATACAAAAGCTGGTTTTATTCAAGGAATGAAATCTGCTTACAAAAAAGCACTGGTAACAGTAGCTGAAGGTGAGACGATTGATCTTTACGCAAATATTTAATTTATAGCTTACGGAGCTGAAAATTCCGTAGAAAAAAAGAAAAACAAATGGCACTTAAAAAGTACAAACCGATTACCGCAGGAACTCGTTGGAGAGTCGGTAACGCGTACGCTGAAATCACTACTAACGAACCTGAAAAAAGTTTGTTAGAATCACAAAAAAATACTGCCGGACGTAACTTCCAAGGTCGTCGAGTATCAAGATACATGGGAGGCGGAAACAAGCACCATTATCGAATCATTGATTTCAAAAGGAACAAAAAAGATATGTCTGCTTCTGTGTTGACTATCGAGTATGATCCTAACCGTACTGCATTTATTGCATTGGTTCAGTATACCGACGGAGAGAAAAGATATATTCTTGCTCCTCAAGGTTTACAAGTTGGAGCAACCGTTATTTCTGGCGATGCTGTAGCACCTGAAATTGGTAACGCACTTCCTATGAAGAGCATGCCTTTAGGTACCAATATCCACAACATTGAATTACAACCTGGACAAGGTGGCAAAATGGCTAGAAGTGCTGGTTCATCTGCACAATTAGCTAATAAGGAAGAAAAATACGCAGTATTAAAAATGCCTTCTGGCGAATTAAGAAAAGTATTGATTAACTGTTGCGCTACAGTAGGTGTGGTTTCTAATAGCGACCACAATCTTGAAATGGCTGGTAAAGCAGGTAAGAATCGTTGGAAAGGTATTCGTCCTAGAGTTCGTGGTGTTGCGATGAACCCAGTAGATCACCCGATGGGTGGTGGTGAAGGTAAAGCTTCAGGTGGTCATCCTCGTAGCAGAACTGGTAAATACGCCAAAGGTGAAAAAACCAGAACAAGAGGAAAAGGAAGCGACAAGCTGATTATCCAACGCAGAGATGGAAAAAAATTAGCTAAGTAATTTTACAAAGCTAGAAACATAAATAACTAACAGACCAGTAAACTTATAACTATTATGGGTCGTTCGATTAAAAAAGGTCCTTACGTAGACGCAAATTTAGAAGAGAAAGTTGTTGCAATTAATGATGGCAAAACAAAGAAAGGTGTTATTAAAACCTGGAGCCGTCGTAGCACAATCACTCCGGATTTTGTGGGACACACTTTTGCAGTACACAACGGTAACAAATTCATCCCTGTTTATGTAACAGAGTTTATGGTAAGCCATAAATTAGGTGAATTCGCCCCAACACGTAACTTCAGAGGTCACGCAGGAACTAAGAAATAAAAAACATTTTTGATCTTGGGTTTCAAAAAAACCAAGTCACTAATAAGAAACTAAAAGAAAATGGAAGCAGTAGCTAAACTGAACAATTATCCTACAGGTCCACGCAAAATGCGTTTGCTGGCCGATGTGATCCGTGGAATGGAAGTGGAAAAAGCTTTGGCCATTCTGGAACATCACCCACAACACAATGCTACTCCTCTAGCAAAATTGCTTAAGAGTGCCATTAACAACTGGGAACAAAAGAATAGCGGCGCAAGTGCAGCTGACAGTAGCCTAGTAGTAAAAACAATTTTCGTAGATGGTGGTCGTGTTTTAAAACGGATGCGCCCGGCACCTCAAGGTCGTGGCTACAGAGTTCGTAAGCGCAGCAACCATGTAACATTAATAGTAGATTCTAAAAACTAATTGTAAAACCATTATATGGGTCAGAAAGCAAATCCAATTGGTAACAGGTTAGGTA